>OKTD01000596.1_pt1 | contig 14642 bp, 10 predicted proteins | sample 1606161 | NCBI WGS metagenome assembly OKTD01 (sample SAMEA3879527, study PRJEB24766) | human gut metagenome | biome: human-associated habitat; feature: feces | place: USA | collected 1985/1987 | reverse complement strand
CCCAACACTTCGAACTACTTCCCTATCCTATCCATCTGCTGACCGACGGACAACAGAACTCACTGGCTGCTTCCCTGGAAATAGCTACATGGATACGAAGCAAAGGAATGAAAGTACATATTATTCATGGCACTATCCCCAATATGGTGAAACAACTGATAGATCATCACAAGGCTTTCGCCGCCCAGCGCGAGGTAAGAGGAAAACGAATCGGAGTTGTGGGATATTCTTCTCCGTGGCTGGTGGCCAGCAATGTAGATTACCTGCTTGCCAAACGCCGCTGGGGAATAGAGTTCATTGATATCCCCATGGAGGAAGTGTATTGTCTGTTTTATCAGATAAAGGATGATGATATAGGATATGAGGCGTCCGTATTTGCCAACCGTGCCATTGCCTGCCGGGAAGGGACTCCGGAAGATTTGCTGAAAGCCATGCGTCTTTATCAGGCCGTGAAAATAATCTGCGAAAAGAAAAAGCTGGATGCGGTAACCCTTTCCTGCTTCTCGTTGATTGAGAAATTAGGAACTACCGGATGTCTGGCACTTGCCCTGCTGAATGATGAAGGCATCCCGGCCGGATGTGAAGGAGACTTGCAATCCATCTTTACTCTGCTCATCGCCAAGACACTGACCGGCCAAGCAGGATTCATGGCGAATCCGGCATTCATCAACGATGACCTGAACGAAATAGTGATGGCTCACTGTACGATTGCCACCAAAATGGTGGATCAGTTTATCATCCGGAATCATTTTGAAACAGAAACCGGAATAGCCATACAGGGTATTCTGCATCCGGGAGGCATCACGATGATAAAATGCGCGGGAGAGTGTCTGGACGAGTATTTCGTTTCCACAGGCCAACTGATAGAAAATACCAACTACATCAATGCCTGCCGCACCCAGGCAAGAATCAAACTGGACAAACCCGTAGACTATTTTATGCGTAATCCTTTGGGTAACCATCACATCATATTAATGGGCGATCATGAAAAAGTGATTCACGAATTCATGCAATTGAACAGCTGCAAACTAGTGGAATAAGGAAAGCATGAAGAAATTAAGTAAAATGGGAGACGAAGATTAAATAAATTGTATCTTTGTATCCAATTTAATATTCAATAAAACAATAAACTTTTATGATGCATACTTGGTTTGAATGTAAGATACGTTACGAAAAAGTCATGGAAAACGGCATGAACAAGAAAGTAACGGAACCCTATTTGGTTGACGCGCTGAGCTTTACTGAAGCAGAAGCCCGTATTATTGAAGAAATCACTCCGTATATCAGCGGTGAGTTCACTGTTTCGGATATCAAACGCGCCAACTACAGCGAACTGTTCCCCTCTGAAGAAGATGCAGCCGACCGCTGGTTTAAGTGCAAGCTGTTCTTCATCACGCTGGACGAAAAAAGCGGAGCAGAGAAAAAGACCTCCACTACCGTACTGGTACAAGCTTCCGACCTTCGCGACGCTGTAAAGAAACTGGACGAAGGAATGAAAGGTACAATGGCAGACTACGTGATTGCGTCCGTAGCCGAAACCGCCATCATGGATGTCTACCCATACGAAGCCGAACCGGATGTGAAACCTGAATTTCCGGATGCCGGAAAAACCGAATAAAGCCTGATAAAAAAATAGAAAGTATAACAGATAATGAGCATTCAAGCAAATTTAAAAGAAGTTCTTTCCGAACTGCCTGCGGGTGTCCGCCTGGTAGCCGTATCCAAATTCCATCCCAACGAGGCGTTGGAAGAAGCGTATGCTGCCGGCCAGCGTATTTTCGGTGAGAGCCACGTGCAGGAAATGACTCAGAAATATGAAACCCTGCCCAAAGACATTGAATGGCATTTCATCGGCCACCTGCAAACAAACAAAGTCAAATACATGGCCCCTTATGTAGCTATGATACATGCCATAGACTCGTATAAATTGTTGGTTGAAGTCAATAAACAAGCTTCCAAAGTCCATCGCGTCATCCCTTGTTTATTGCAGATACATATCGCCCAAGAGGAAACGAAGTTCGGTTTCTCTTTTGACGAATGCAGGAAAATGCTGGATACAGGCGGATGGAAGGATTTGAAAAATGTCCGCTTATCAGGAGTGATGGGTATGGCGACCAATGTGGATGACGACGAACAAATCAAAAGAGAATTTTGTTCCTTAAATACATTCTTCAAAGAAATAAAGCAGAACTATTTTTCTGATTCAGAATACTTTAAAGAAATTTCCATGGGTATGTCACACGATTATCCGCTGGCAGTGGAAGCCGGAAGTACACTAGTCAGGGTAGGAAGCAAAATCTTTGGAGAACGAAACTATTAAAACTACTATTTATATGACTCAATTAAAAACCACTTTTGCCGGGTTGTCACTGCGCAATCCTATAATCATCAGCAGTTCCAGCCTTACAAACAGCGCTGAAAAGAACAAGAAACTGGAGCTGGCAGGCGCCGGAGCCATTGTTTTGAAATCAGTTTTCGAAGAGCAGATCATGATGGAAGCACATCACATGGCTACTTATGGCTCTCCCGAAGGAGATGACTACTTGAGCACATATGTACGCTCTCATGCATTGAACGAATATATTTCATTGATTGAACAGACTAAAAAGCTTTGCACCATTCCTGTCATTGCCAGCATCAACTGCTTCAGCAACTCAGAATGGACAGACTTTGCCCGTACCGTGGAAGCAGCAGGAGCCGACGCACTGGAAATCAACATCCTTTCCTTGCAGACCGAAAAAGAATATCAATACGGTTCTTTCGAACAGCGTCATATCGATATCGTAAGCAGTATCAAGAAACAGATTTCCATCCCCGTCATTGTGAAACTGGGCAGCAATCTGACCAACCCCATCGCACTGATCAACCAACTTTATGCCAACGGAGCCAATGCTGTGGTATTGTTCAACCGATTCTACCAGCCGGATATCAATATCGACACCATGACATATTCTGCAGGCGATGTATTCAGTACTCCTGCCGACTTGTCCAACGGACTGCGCTGGACTGCTATCGCTTCGGCACAAGTTCCTCAGACAGACTATGCCATTTCGGGCGGTGTGCACGATGGAAAAGCGATAGTCAAAGCAATTCTGGCAGGCGCTTCCGCTGTAGAACTGTGCAGTGTCATCTACCAAAGAGGCAATCAGGTCATTGCAGATATGACAAATGAAATGACCCAATGGATGAACCGGCAAGGCTACAAGGACATCAGCGAATTCAAGAGTTCGATGAACGCACTGTCTACCGGAGCCAGCAATCCGTTTGAACGTACACAGTTCATGAAGTATTTCAGCAGCAAAGAATAAAAATCAGTGGTTAGTGATTAGTGGTTCATATCCATGCGACATCACAGCGCAGCTCATTAACCACTAACCACTAATCACTATTTTTCCTTCTGTTTAATTTGTATGCTCCAAAGAAAGTCTTATATTTGCACATTTGATTAAAGTTTGTGCAAAATATAAACAAAAGAGTATATACAATGGAGCAGAGTTTTATTGCCTTCCTGGAAGACAGTATAAAGAAAAACTGGGACTTGGATGCCCTTACAGATTATAAAGGTGCCACATTACAATATAAAGATGTAGCCCGCAAAATAGAAAAGCTACACATCATCTTCGAATTAAGCGGCATCAAGCAAGGAGACAAGATAGCTGTCTGTGGCCGCAACAGTTCTCATTGGGGAGTTACTTTCCTGGCTGCCGTTACATACGGGGCAGTGATTGTTCCCATTCTTCACGAATTCAAATCGGACAATATTCATAATATAGTCAATCACTCGGAAGCACGCCTGTTGATGGTGGGCGATATGGTATGGGAAAATCTGAATGAAAATGCCATGCCGTTGTTAGAAGGGGTTATCTTGATGAATGACTATACCCTGCTAGTTTCCCGCAGTTCCAAATTGGACTATGCACGCGATCATCTGAACGAACTGTTCGGAAAGAAATATCCGCGCAATTTCCGCCGGGAACATGTCAGCTACCGCCGGGATACACCGGAAGAACTGGCTGTGATCAACTATACTTCCGGCACGACCAGTTATTCCAAAGGAGTGATGATTCCTTACCGCGCATTGTGGTCGAATACCCAGTTCGCTTTTGATGTCTTGAAAATGAATCCGGGTGACAAGCTGGTTTCCATGCTCCCTATGGCACACATGTACGGACTGGCTTTCGAGTTCCTTTATGAATTCTGTGTGGGATGCCATATTTATTTCCTGACCCGTACCCCCAGTCCGAAAATCATCTTCCAAGCCTTTTCCGAAGTGAAACCCAATCTAGTAGTAGCCGTTCCATTGATTATCGAAAAAATCATCAAGAAGAATGTACTGCCCAAACTGGAAACCCCGGCTATGAAGATTTTACTGAAAGTTCCTATCATCAATGATAAAATCAAAGCCACAGTCCGCGAACAGATGATAAATGCCTTCGGAGGTAATTTCTATGAAATTATTGTAGGAGGTGCCGCCTTCAATCAAGAAATAGAGCAGTTCCTGAAAAGTATAGATTTCCCCTATACCGTGGGATATGGCATGACTGAGTGTGCTCCGATTATCTGTTATGAAGATTGGAAATATTTCAAGCCGGGTTCCTGCGGAAAGGCGGCTCCCCGTATGGAAGTCAAAATATTGAGCCCCGACCCTGAGAATATAGTAGGTGAGATAGTATGCAAAGGACCTAATGTAATGTTAGGCTATTACAAGAATCCCGAAGCTACCGCCGAGGTGATAGACAAGGACGGCTGGTTGCATACCGGCGACCTGGGTGTTATGGATGCGGAAGGCAACGTTACCATCAAGGGACGCAGCAAAAACATGCTGTTGGGTCCATCGGGACAGAATATTTATCCGGAAGAGATTGAAGATAAATTGAATAACATGCCGTTCGTTTCAGAAAGCATTATCATACAGCAGGCAGACAGCAAACTGGCGGCTTTGGTTTATCCCGATTTCGACGATGCCTTTGCTCATGGGCTGGATAATGACGCGATAGCACAGGCTATGGAAGAGAACCGTATCAACTTGAATACAGAACTTCCTGCATATTCACAAATAGCCCGTGTAAAAATCTATCCGGAAGAATTCGAGAAAACTCCTAAAAAGAGTATCAAACGTTTCTTATATCAGGAAGTAAAATAACACCTGGCAGAAAAAAGAACCTGCCTGCAACATATATAATGTATAAGTCTGAAGATTATAGATGTTGCAGGCTATACATTATAGATGTTACAGGTTATACATCCGCATATATGGACACCTGGATCATGATGCGTGAAAGGAGACAATACAAAACAGAATTTTACTCTTGCACCCCGATCAATTCTCCCCATAATTCCCCCTTATATCTACATTTTTATTACATTTGCACCCAAGAAACTAAAAATGTATGAAAATGAATATGCGTATAGCAGCAATACTCCTTTTAGGATATTGTGCAGGTATGTCAACTCCTGCTTTTGCCCAGAAAAAGGACAAGCTTAAAAAAGGCCCCAACATCTCCTTGAACATTTCCGCGAAGAAAGACAGTGTCAAAACCACTTATCTGAATATCGGTCTGCTTACAAATATCTATCAACTGAAAGGAATCGGTATCAACGCTGTATCCAGTGTTGTACAAAACGATATGACGGGTTTCCAAATCTCCGGCCTTGCCAGCATTACCGGACGCCACGCCTCCGGTTTCCAACTGGGAGGTATTGCCAATGTAGCCGGAGGCAATGCCAATGGCATCATGCTCAGCGGACTGATGAATGTTGCCGGAGGGAAAGCCAACGGTATCCAAATTTCCGGATTAGGCAACATTGCCGGAAACATATCAAGAGGAGTTACCATCGGCGGTCTGATGAATCTGGCCGGCAACAAAGCCCAAGGAGTTCAGATAGCCGGCTTGGCCAACATTGCCGGAAAATCACAAAATGGCGTCGCTATCGGCGGACTGATGAACGTATCTGCCGAGAAACTGAACGGAGCACAAGTTTCCACCCTGCTCAATATCAGTGGCGGAAAAGCCAAAGGCGCTCAAGTCTCAGCCATTGGTAATGTAGGTGTAAACGTGAATGGTATGCAATTCTCCGCCATCAGCAATATCGCTGCCGGAGAAATCAGAGGCTTGCAGCTTTGCGGTGCGGTAAATATCGCCGTCAAGACGGAAAATGCCCTGCAATTCTCAGGACTGACCAATGTTTGCCAAGGCAAGTTACGCGGTGTGCAGTTCGCTCCCGGCAACTACGCCGGAGAAGTAAGCGGCGCGCAAATCGGTTTACTCAACCTGTGTGGCGGGAATGTAAAAGGAATACAAATAGGAATCATCAACCATAGCAAGGATACTACCGCCCATAAACTAGGTTTGGTGAATATCACTCCCAAAACCCGTATCCAGATGATGCTGTTTGCAGGTAACACCAGCAAACTGAATGCTGCCGTGCGTTTTAAAAACCGCCGGAGTTATACCATGCTGGGTATCGGTACACACTATCTGGATTTGAATGACAAATTTTCGGGCTGTGTGTTCTACCGTGCCGGTCTTTACTATCCCATCGCCTCCAAACTGGAACTAAGTGGCGACTTAGGTTATTTCCATATAGAAAACTTTGAAAATGAAGATGCGGAAACACCGGAACGCATGTATTCATTGCAAGCCCGTATCAATCTGGAATATAAATTCAAATCCAGAATCAGTTTCTTTGCATCGGGTGGTTACGGCATGACGCGCTACTATGATAAAAATAAGTTCTACGAAAAAAAACCTATTTTCGAAGCAGGTGTTATCTTGTTTTAAGCAGCCCCGTCACCCTAGTATAAACTAATCCATACAGTATGAAACTACAGCATATCGCATTAGTCTGCCTGCTGGCATTAAGTGCCGGGAACGTCACAGCCCAGATGCTCCACCGCCCCGATTCCATGTATACATTCACCGATCCTCGCCTGCAAAAAAAACACCCTTGGCGTGCCGCTGCCGAAACTTTCGGAATGAATGTCGGAGTATGGGCATTCGACCGTTATGTAATGAACGAAGACTTTGCCAAAATCAGTATCGGCAGCATACGGCGCAATATCAAGCATGGTTTTGTATGGGATAACGACCAATTCTCTACCAACCTGTTCGCCCACCCCTATCACGGAAATCTTTATTTCAATGCAGCACGCAGCAACGGACTTACCTTTTGGGAATCGGCTCCATACGCCTTTGCTGGTAGTTTGATGTGGGAAATAGCCGCAGAAGTGGAGCCGCCCGCCATCAATGACCTGATGGCAACCACCCTAGGCGGCATCGCCCTGGGAGAAGTAACGCACCGTATGTCTTCTTTGGTACTGGACGACTCCAAGCGTGGTTTCTCACGTTTCACCCGCGAGTTTTTGGGAACCTTGATCTGCCCCATGCGGGGATTGAACCGAATGATAACCGGCGAGATGTGGAAAGTAAAACGCTCTCATTACAAATACCACGATTACGACCGCATTCCGGTACACTTTTCCATAGGTGCCGGTGACCGTTATCTGGCCGATGACAATTACCTGTTCCGTGGAGAGCACAATCCCTACCTTGAATTCCGGGTACAATACGGAGATGCCTTCGATAAAGTGAATGACGGCCCATACGATTACTTCACCGCGCGGGCCACCTTCGGTCTTTCCGGGAACCAGCCTCTTATCAGCCAGATCAACCTGATGGGCAAACTATGGGGTGTTCCCCTGAAAACCACTACCGGCATGGAAATGATGTTCGGTATCTTCCAGCACTTCAACTATTTTGATTCCGAGGAAGTGATTGACGGATCGGGGCGTATCCCTTACAAGATTTCGGAAGCTGCCAGTGTGGGACCGGGTATGATTTATAAATTCCCCCAAATGAACAGCCTGGTAAATTTGGAACAGCGTGTGTTCCTGAGTGCCATCCTGCTGGGTGGAAGCCTTACCGACTATTACAACGTAATAGACCGCAATTACAATATGGGAAGCGGATACAGCATAAAGAACAACACCATTCTGGACTTCGGCCGTTACGGCATGTTCGCACTGAATATGCATCTTTACCAGATTTTTACCTGGAAAGGATACGAACACAAGGATTTGGAAACAATAGATCCGCTCTATCTGAATGCGCAGGGAGACAAAGGAAATGTAATGCTCGCTGTAGTGAATCCGATTATCGAGCTGAATCTAAGCTCCCACTTCAAAGCCAATATGGAAGTGTCCTATTACTACCGCCACACACATTATTCCTACCATGAGGACATAAAATATAAGACCTTTGAAACCCGGCTAGGATTGATTTATCAATTCTAAAGCAAGGAAGAACGGACACGGCTCAAGGTTTCGGGAGTCATCTGTAATAAGGAAGCGATGTACACAAGAGGCGCACGCTTCAATATTTCGGGATGAAGCTGCAACAATCTGTTATAACGTTCATGAGCCGGTTCAAAACGAAGCATGTCCGCCTTCACCTGTGACTCTATCAAAGAATGTTCGATAAAACCGCGATAAAGACGTTCGATATCGTGATATTGATCTATCAATTTCTCCACTTCCACACGGGGTAACTCCCATACCACGGATGCTTCCAAAGTTTCCACCATCAAGCGGGTGGGCTCCTGTTTAAAATAACTCTCTATGCAAATAATCATTCCGTTCTCATAACCGATATGCTCAGTCAGATCTTTATCATATTTATAATAAAATTGTCTGAGCATTCCTTTTTCTATAAACAACATCGATTTACAAACCTCACCGGCCTGCAAAACAATCTCCCCTTTACGATATTTTCTACAAACTAAGATTTCGGCTAATGCGTGAACACTTTCTCTACTGAGAGGATGGTTAACTTCTGCTATCCTTCTAGCTATGTCTATACTAGTTGTCATGTGCTCCCAATTTTTGTATTTGCTGCAAAAATACAAAAAAGGCTGGATTATTAGACATAAATTACAAAATTAAACCGATAAAGTTCTGAATAATAGTTTTTTTTATATACTTTTGAAACGCAATAGTAATAAAACGACCTTTATGAAACTACTAGCCTCTTTAACAATCCTGGGTTTAGTCATGGCACAAAGTGTCACAGCCCAAACGAATTACACAAAGGATCCGGAAAGCTGCACTAGCATTATGGTAGGAAAGAAAGCAACTACCGATGGATCAGTTATAACCAGTCATACATGCGACAGCTGGTACCGAACCTGGGTAAACATGGTTCCGGCAGAAAGTTATGAAAGGGATACTGTAATGAATATTTACGATGGCCGTATGCATACCGAGTTTGTAGCCGACCAGACTAATGTAAAAATCAAGGGGCAAATACCACAAGCTAGAAAAACATATGCCTTCATGGACACCTCCTACCCTTGCATCAACGAAAAGCAGCTGGGGATAGGTGAAACTACCGTAAGCGGACGCAGGGATCTGGAAAATCCCAAAGGTATGTTTATGATTGAAGAATTGCAACGTGTGGCATTGCAACGCTGTACAACAGCCCGTGAGGCTATCCGCCTGATGGGAGATCTCATAAAACAATACGGTTATGGCGACAGCGGCGAATGTCTGACCATTGCCGATCCTGATGAAGTATGGCACTTCGAAGTCTTCGGAGAAGGAAAAGATAACATTGGCGGAGTATGGGCGGCAGTCCGTATTCCGGATGATCATGTAGGCGTATCTGCCAACATCTCGCGAATCAGCACCCTCAATCTGAAAGATCCCGACCACTATATGGCTTCCGAAAATGTATTTGACGTGGCTAAAAAATTAGGATATTGGGATGGAAAAGAGCCTTTTAAATTTTGGAAAGCTTATAGCGGAAAGAATTACTCCGGCCAACTGAAATCCTTCAGCACCCGCGAGCACTTTATCCTGAATGCACTGGCACCGTCATTAAAGCTTGATTATGAAGCAGAAGAACTGCCTATCAGTGTAAAACCCGACAAGCAAGTATCTGTAACCGATGTTATGGCATTGCTCCGGGAAACATACGAAGGAACGCCGCTGGATATGACACAGAATCTGAAAGTTACGGTAAAAGATAGAAAAACCGGAAAAGTAGACACCATTATCAGCCCGAAAGCCAATCCGTGGATGCGTGGCGATGAACTGAATATGCTGAACGGTATTAAAAAGGGAGTTGTGAAATCAGTACGCAATATCGCAGTTCCGCAATGTGCTTATTCTACAGTTATCCAATTGCGCAACTGGCTGCCCGATGCAGTAGGCGGTGTGGTATGGTTCTCTATGGACAACCCCGGACAAAGCCCGCGCGTTCCGGTATTCTGTGGCATTACTGATTTCCCTGCTATGTATAAAATCTGCGGTAACCACCGCTATCGCGACGACGCCGCCTTATGGCACTATCGCCGCGCCAACAAACTGGCTGCTGTAAGATGGGGAACTGCCCGCAAAGTAATGGAAAAAAATATTCGTCATTTCGAGGAAAAAGGACAACGGGAACTTCCATTTGTGGAAGCACAATACCAAAGTATCCTTCAATCTAAAGGGGAAGAAGCAGCCCGTGCTTATCTCACAGACTACACGGCAGACTTTATAGGCGCCACCATCCTTCGCTGGGACGAAATGGCAAACCAATATTGGATTGAGTCACGCTTCGGCTTTTAATTGTTAACCTTATCATATTAAAAACAAACTTATGAAGACAAAAGTATTCACACTAGCCGCACTGCTATGCTGTGCATCAGCCATGTATGCACAAGAAAGTGGTTACAAATTCACGACTGTTGCATCACAGAAAGCAACTCCAGTCAAAAATCAGGCCTCTACCGGAACTTGCTGGTGCTTTGCCACCACTTCGTTCATGGAATCCGAACTGCTCCGTATGGGCAAAGGGGAATATGATCTTTCTGAAATGTTCATTGTACGCCAAAAGTACTTGAACCAATTGGAAGACAACTATTACCGGGGAGGCAACGGGAATTTAGGACAAGGAAGCCTTTCACACACATGGAAGAATGCTTTCAACCAAGTGGGTATCGTACCCGAGGAAGTATATCACGGAATCAACTATAACTCAGAAAAACATAACCATGGTGAAATGGTGAGATATATCAACGCTTTAGGAAACACAGCCGTTAAGATGAAACGTCGCAGCCCGGAATACTACAAGCTGATCAACAACCTTTTCGATACTTATCTAGGAGAACTTCCTGAAAAGTTCACTTACAAAGGAAAAGAGTACACTCCGAAATCTTTTGCCGAAAGTCTGGGTTTGAACATGGACGATTATATCGAACTGACTAGTTTCACTCACAAACCGTATTACCAGAAATTCTCTCCGGAAGTACCCGACAATTGGGAAAATGAACAAATGTACAATCTTCCGCTGGACGAAATGATGGAAGTTGCCGACTATGCTTTGACCCACGGATATACCGTATGTTGGGACGGTGATGTCAGTGAAAAAGGTTTTTCATTCAAAAATGGTGTAGCCATCAATCCGGTAGTGAAAAAAGCGGAAGATCTCTCGGGTTCCGACCGTGCACGTTTTGAGAAAATGGACCCTAAAGAACAAAGAGAGATGCTGGCGGAAGCCTACAAATTTGAAAAACCGTGTCCCGAAGTAAATGTCACTCCGGAAGTCCGTCAGGAAGGTTATGAAGCATTTGTCACTACAGATGACCACCTGATGCATCTTACCGGTATTACCAAAGACCAGAACGGGACCAAATACTATATCACCAAAAATTCTTGGGGTACAGAACGCAATACATTTGGCGGTTATCTGAATATGTCCGAAAGCTATGTACGTGCCAAGACTATTTTCCTCATGGTGCATAAAGATGCTATTCCGGCTGCAATCAAACAGAAATTAGGAATTAAATAAAAAAGAAAAGAGCAGGCGTCCGTTTTTCTAAAATAGACGCCCGTTTTTTGAAAACAGATATCCGGAGTCCCAATACATACTTGTGTTTTCAAATGGACATCTATTTTTTAGTAAAAGATTCATAATAACTATGACGAAAAAGAACTTATTTACATTAGTCTTATGCTTATTCTGTTTCGGAACCACAACTCATGCGCAACGTATCCCCACATTGGAGGAGGCCGTATACGGAGGACTGATCAAGACAGAAGGCGGAAGTAACGTGAACTGGATGAAAGATGGAGAACGTTATTCCAAAATAGAGAAAAATGCCGAGGGAGCATACGAAGTCACTGCCTACAAAGCAAAGGACAATTCCAAAGAAGTGCTGATCCCTGCCAATATGCTTTTGAATCCGCAAACAGGAAAACCTATCTCTGTCCGCAATTTCGTATTCAGCGAGGATAACTCCAAAGTATTGATCTATACCAATACCCGTCGCGTATGGCGTTATGATACCCGCGGTGATTACTGGGTGCTTAATTTGAAAGACGGCAAACTGCAACAATTGGGCAAAAGCTTGCCGGAAGCTACCTTGATGTTCGCCAAGTTCTCGCCGGATGCCAGCCGGGTAGCATATGTCTCCAGAAACAACATTTATGTAGAGAGTCTGGTTGACGGGAAAATCAACCAACTAACTCAAGACGGAAATAATGAAATTGTAAACGGAACATTCGACTGGGTATACGAAGAAGAATTCAACTGCCGCGACGGTTTCCGCTGGAGTCCCGACGGGCAATACATAGCCTATTGGCAAAGCGATACCCAAGGTACGGGATGGTTTGATATCATCAATAATGTAGATTCCATTTATCCTAAAATCCAACGTTTTCCCTACCCTAAAGCCGGAACAGCAAACTCCGCTGTAAAAGTAGGCTATGTATCAGCCGACGGTGGAAACACCACTTGGCTGGCTCTTCCAGGTGATGCACGCAACCACTATATTCCACGTATGGAATTCATTCCGGGCTGCAACGAACTGTTCATCCAGCAAATGAACCGTGCCCAAAACACCAATAAAGTATGGATTGCGAAAATAGGTGAAAATACCCCCGTCAATATCTTTACCGATCAAGATGCCGCATGGTTGGAAACGAATGACAATGTGCGTTGGTTGAAAGGGAACAAGTATTTCACTTGGGAAAGCGAACGTGACGGATGGCGCCACCTGTATCGTGTAAGCCGTGATGGTAAAGAAATCAAGCCCATCACCCAAGGAGCTTTTGATTATATTCAAGAAGTAGGTGCGGATATGGATAAAGGTTTTGTGTACTTTATCGCCTCTCCCGACAACTTCACCCAGCGCTATCTCTACCGGGCACGTCTTTTCGGCAATGGAGAGGTAAAGCGGCTAAGTCCTGTTGACCAAAGCGGGCAACATCGTTATATCATGTCACCGTCCGGCAAATGGGCAGTCCATACATTCAGTAACTCGGAAACTCCCCCTGTAATCGACATGGTGTCTTTCCCTGCCCATAAAAGTATACGTCTGATTACTGACAATGCAAAAGCCAAGGAGCAATACAAAGCCTTGGGGCTGCAACCGAAAGAATTTGTAAAAACCCGTTCAGGAGAACTGGAACTGGATGCATGGATGATCAAACCCGTAAACTTTGATCCCAGCAAAAAATATCCGGTCATAATTGATGTCTATGGAGAACCTGCCAACGCCACCGTGCAGGATGTATGGAGCGGAGGAAATTTATGGCACCAGTACTTGGCAAACCTGGGGTATATCATAGTCAGCATCGAGAACCGTGGTGCCAATGCACCCCGTGGACGCGAATGGCGCAAATGTATTTATGGAGAAGTCGGAACCTTTGCCAGTGAAGATCAGGCAAGAGGCATCCAAGACTTGGCACGTCAATACTCTTTCATTGACACCGCACGTATCGGTATCACCGGCTGGAGTGGCGGAGGCAGCCAGACGCTGAACAGTATGTTCCGTTATCCCGATGTTTTCCACACAGGTATTGCCATTGCTTTTGTGGCCGACCAGCGTCTGTATGACACGGTTTATCAAGAACGTTATATGAATACTCCTCAAAATAATCCGGAGGGTTACCGCAAAGGGTCTCCCATCTCGTATGCAGCAGGATTGAAAGGCAACTTGCTGTTAATTCACGGTACAGGAGATGACAATGTCCATTATCAGAATTGTGAAATGTTGGTCAATGAACTGGTACGGCACGGAAAAATCTTCTCACAGATTTCTTACCCGATGCGTTCCCATGGAATTTACGAAGGCGAGGGAACCAGCTTGCATCTGCGAAAGACAATGGCTGATTACTGGCTGAAAAACCTGCCTGCCGGAGGAAAATAAATATGCCAAAATTCCTGCTGATATGATTATACAGTCGGCCATTCTGAACATTAGTGAAACTTTTCATATACATAAAATGATTAGAGTCCAAATTTTTCACAAAAGTTCGGGATGGCAGACTAATAAACCGATTTCGTTTTAGCAAGCTTAGCACTAAACACATAAACTAAATGAAGAAAATACAACTATTCTTATTACAATTTCTGTTAATATCTATTACGCAGCACACCAATGCCCAACTCCCTGTCAAAACAGAATATACCGTTGAGATGGGAGGAACATCGGGTAAAGGAACCTACGCGCCGATGTGGCTTACTGCCAACAGGCAAGGTTTATCTTCTGCCAATACCGAAAATGGTTATTTACGGGCAGGGATTGCACATACAATGCCATTAAACCAACATTTCGGCTTCAGTGCAGGACTGGATTTGGCAACCGCCTACAATTTC
>OKTD01000552.1_pt1 | contig 15909 bp, 10 predicted proteins | sample 1606161 | NCBI WGS metagenome assembly OKTD01 (sample SAMEA3879527, study PRJEB24766) | human gut metagenome | biome: human-associated habitat; feature: feces | place: USA | collected 1985/1987 | reverse complement strand
GTTGTCCGGTGTCTGTCTGCCAACATCTTGGGTTCAAATGTACGCATTATTTTTGAATTATGCAAGTGGTTGATTATGAATATATATAGTTCAAGTGCAAGGTGCAAGCGTATATATATATACGCACTTGCACCTTGCACTGAAAAAAATATGAAGAAATTTGCTATCTCGAATATTGTTCGTATATTTGCGAACGATATTCGAGATATGGAAAAAAAGAAAGATTATACTGTTACGCAGGAACAGTTGGCAAGATTTGCCAAAGCATTGGGACATCCTGCCCGAATTGCTATTATGCACTTTTTGGCAAAGCAGAAAACGTGTTATTTTGGGGATATTCACGAAGAACTTCCCATTGCCAAAGCAACCGTATCACAGCACTTGAAAGAGTTGAAAGATGCAGGACTTATACAAGGAGAGGTTGAAACGCCTAAAGTGAAATACTGTATCAACCGAGAGAATTGGCAATTGGCTCGTGAACTCTTTAAGGAGTTTTTCGGGCAATGTATCTGTAAATCGGGGGAGTGTTGCTGATAATCCCCTTTTTTTAATATTAATGTTCGTTGTTTTGCGAATTACGTTTAATATAATAAATTTATAAATTATGGAAATTAAAGTATTAGGAACAGGCTGTGCAGGTTGCAAGGCTCTGTATGCAACGGTTGAACAAGTAGTAAAAGAATTAGCTTTGGAAGCGGTAATAACCAAAGAAGAAGATTTGATGAAGATTATGGAATACAATGTAATGGCACTTCCTGCCCTCGTTGTTGACGGTAAGGTTGTGGCAAAGGGCAAACTTTCTGCCAAAGAAGTAAAAGATGTATTAACCAAGTAAATCAGATTATGATGAAACGCTTTTTATTCCTTACCATTGCTTGTTTGTTTTCTATTTGTGGAATGGCTCAGATTGCCGCAGATACCTATGTGGAAGTTCTTTATTTTCATGGGAAACAACGTTGTGTAACTTGCAAAGCCATTGAGAAATATACGAAAGAAGTGGTCAATGCAGATTTGGCAGAGTTGGTTAAAAATGGTAAACTACGTTTCAAAGAAGTAGATATTTCAACTCCCGAAGGCGAGAAGCTGGCAGAGAAATATCGTGTAAGTTGGTCTTCTCTTTATGTTAATAAATGGAAGGACGGTAAAGAAGAACGTAACGACATGACACGCTTTGGTTTTCAGAATGCCCGAAACAACACATCAGCTTTCAAGAAAGAATTAAAACAGAAAATCAATCAGTTGCTAAAATAAATACAGTTTTATGGAATACTTGCAAACATGGTTGGATAATAGTGAGATACCTATTATTACCGCTTTTCTGCTCGGTCTGTTGACTGCTGTAAGTCCTTGCCCATTGGCTACCAACATTACCGCTATTGGATTTATCAGTAAGGATATAAATAACCGTAACCGGATATTTACAAATGGTGTTCTATATACTTTAGGGCGTGTATTGGCTTATTCTGCATTAGGCGCAATACTTATCGCAATACTCCGAAAGGGTGCAGATATGTTTGCCATACAAAAAGGTATCAGCGAATGGGGGGAACTGCTGCTTGCTCCTGCTTTGATATTGATAGGGCTGTTTATGCTATTCGGAGATAAATTGCAATTACCTAAGTTCGGATTTTCCGCTACTGAAAAGACAGAAAAACTAAAAGGTTCATGGGGCAGTTTGTTGCTGGGGATATTGTTTGCCATGGCGTTTTGTCCGACCAGTGGGCTATTTTATTTTGGCATGCTTATTCCCATGTCAGCTATGGAAAGTGAGGGGTATTTGCTACCTGTCATTTTTGCATTGGCAACAGGGCTTCCAGTTATGCTTGTCGCTTGGATTTTGGCATACAGTGTAGCAGGGATAGGAAAGTTTTATAACCGTGTGCAGACTTTTCAGAAGTGGTTTAATAACATGGTAGCTATACTGTTTATTTTGGTTGGCATTTATTATGGATTGATAAATTTGGGTATAATATGAAAATTTTAATTTTATGTACAGGAAATAGCTGTCGCAGCCAAATGGCGCATGGTTTCCTGCAATCGTTTGATAAGAATATACAAGTGTATTCCGCTGGTACGCATCCGGCAGAGAAAGTTAATCCTTTGGTTGTTAAGATAATGTCAGAAGTTGGCATTGATATAAGTAAGCATATTCCTACCAATGTAACTGCTTATTTAAGTGATACATGGGATTATGTGATAACAGTATGCGGTAGTGCTAACGAAACGTGTCCGGCTTTTGAGGGCAATGTAGGGAAACGGTTGCATATTGGTTTTGATGACCCCTCGGAAGCAATAGGGACAACGGACTTCATCAGAAGCGAATTTGAAAGAGTGCGTAATGAAATCAAAAATGAATTTGCCAAGTTTTACATTACAGAGATAAGAAAACAAGAACTGCCTAAATGTGCTTGTAACCGCTAATTTTTTAGGTAATATGTTCGTATTATCACAAACAATAATAGGATTATGATACAAAGATTTGCAGATTGGCTGGTGTATGACATCTTCGGTTTGGATGCTTCAACAGCTTTAGGAGAAGCTATAAACTTCTTCTTTTACGATACGATAAAGATTTTGATATTATTATTTTTTATCAGTGTGATAATGGGCATTATAAATGCCTATTTCCCGATAGAACGTTTACGCAATTATTTGACTTCTCGTAAATTATATGGATTACAATATTTCTTTGCCGCCCTGTTTGGTGCCATTACCCCGTTCTGTTCCTGTTCTTCCATACCGCTGTTTATCGGATTTGTGAAAGGGGGGATTCCTTTAGGGGTAACATTCGCCTATTTGATAACCTCGCCTTTGGTAAATGAGGTTGCTGTTGCCATGTTTATCGGTACTTTTGGGTTGCGTATTACTTCTATTTATGTGATTAGCGGTATTCTGTTAGGTATGGTAGGTGGATTTATTTTGGGCAAGATGAAATTAGAACCTTATTTGAGTGATTGGGTAAAACAAATTCAGCAAAACTCAACTTCCGACTCCGGAACATGGGAAAAAGAGCATACTCCGTTCTTTAGACGATTGCCGATTATCATGCAAGAAGCATGGGGCATTGTCAAAGGTGTACTTCTGTATATCCTTATCGGAATCGGTATCGGTGCATTTATGCACGGCTATGTGCCGGAAGGATTTTTTGAGCAGTATATGTCTAAGGATAATTGGTTTGCAGTTCCTTTATCAGTAGTGTTGGCTGTTCCAATGTATGCCAATGCTGCCGGAATAGTACCGGTAATTGAAGTTTTTGTAGCTAAGGGTATCCCCATAGGGACTGCGCTTGCTTTTATGATGGCAGTTGTTGGGCTGTCATTGCCCGAAGCTACGCTGTTGAAAAAAGTAATGACTTGGCGGCTGATAGGGATATTTTTTGGATTGATAACCTTATTTATTATTATGTTAGGTTATCTTTATAACATTGTGTTATAGCCGCAATATGTTGTGAGTATGGAATATGCAGCAATTAAAAGCTACGTTAGTAAATTACTCTTTCAGATACAGACCGAAATAAATATTTCTAATTCTGACGAATGTATAGGGATTGATAGGGCGTTACACATGATGCGTTTTATTAGACCTTTGTGTGATGAACTTAGGAAGTATACAGTAAATTATCAGTTTAGGGACGAGGCGGAAGAAATCTATTTCTTTAAAGAACTAAAGCCGGAAGTATTAAGTAAATATATGTACTACAACAAAATTTATGTTATAGAAAGCAAATTCCCAACAGGTAGTGATGTTGCGCAAAAAGAATATCTGTACAATGAACTAAATAGTTTAACATTCTATTTCAGTAGGAATTTGGACTTTTACCAGTATTACCGTTCTAAATCTACTTATTTGGATAGATACTATTTTACCCGAAACCAAAACGATTTACGAATATGTACAGACAGTTCCCATATTGATAAAGACCCTCTATATTCAACCGGATATGATTTTAAAGTGGCTAAAATTATTACTAACGAACTGTTGAAAATCTATTTGACTAACAGATTGCAAGAATTGGAGCGTATTGTACAGCGCAAAGCGGATAACGGACAGGTTGTAGAAACTATTTTGCGTTGGACTGGCTCTAAAAGGGCGTTGGTAGAACTGATTTATGCTTTAGAAGCGAATGGGGATTTTAATAAAGGAACGGCTACTTTAAAAGAGATTGCAGGATATTTTGAAAATGTGTTCAGTATAGATATTGGTGATTTATATCATTCTTATTTGGAAATGCGAAGCCGTAAAATAAATAGAACTCGGTATTTGGAGACATTGCAAAAAAGTCTGCTCCGAAGAATGGATGAAAACGATACATGATGCGAGTTTTATTTTATTTTCTTTTCGCAAGTAATTATATTCTTGGCAATAAATAAACCATTCAGTATTTCAATCAATATTGAATGGTTTATTGTTTTCATTCAATCCTGCCATATTGAAATCTTGCTTTCAATCAATCAAGCTATCAATATTTCAATAAAACAAGATTGCAGAATTACAAAAATAAACTCATCGGTCGGGGAACGCCCAGCGGCAAGGGGCGGGACCACCCGTCCCGACGAGCGAAAAAATCTTTAGTTAGGGAATGTCTTTCTTTCATTGGCAACACGACTTCGGAGTGAATTTGCCCAAGGTGTTTTGCGGCACGGAAAACAGATTTGTGTGCCACAAATCACACCTTGCTGTTATCTGACGATAACATAGTTTCATCGGCTGGCAGTCCTGTGTGGAACATCCAACTTTTGAGCCAATATTTCCATGTCGCTACTTACCTTCAAATCGGTAATCCTCGCATAAATTTGAGTAGTCCGGATATTAGTATGACCTAAAATTTTAGATACTGTCTCAATAGGTACACCATTGGCGAGCAGCACCGAAGTGGCGCACGAATGGCGCGCTACATGATAGGTCAAGGTCTTTTCAATTCCGCAAATGGCTGCGATTTCTTTTAAGTAATCATTCATTTTCTGATTGCTGATAACTGGTAAAATCTTACCGTTTGGCAATTTATCTTTGTACTTTTCCAATATGGCTTTTGGTATATCCAGCAATCGGACGGTAGATGTAACATTTGTTTTGTGTCTTTTCCGTATAATCCACAAATTACCGTCAAATCCGGTACGAATGTCCTCCTGCCTTAACTCGCATACATCAATGTAGGAAAGTGCCGTGTAACAACTGAAAATGAACAAATCACGTACCTGCTCCAACCGTTTAGAGCTAAACTCGTGGTTGTAAATGGTGGTAATTTCTTCCATAGTCAGATAATCCCTATCGGTACGTTCAAACCTTACCCGATAACTCCCGAAAGGGTCGGCAGTCACTAAACCCGTATTCTTGGCAAAGTTTACTACCGTGCGAAAACGTTGTACGAACTTCATAGCCGTATTATGGCTGCACCCATAGTTATTCTTGATATACAACAGGAAATCTTCAATGAATACCACATTTATATCTTTAATGAGCATATCGGAAACGGAGTATTTAAACTTCATAAACTCCATAAGTCGTTTCTTTGTCAGTTCATAACGTGAGTAGGTTTTGTCTGCGGTATTCATTTTAACCTTTTGCAAATACTGTTCGTTGTGCTGTTTGAAGAACTCTATCAAAGTCCGTTCCCTTGCTATCTTGCCTAAAAAAGCGTTCTTTACCAGTTCTGCGGTTACATATCCGTCTTGCGCCATTAACGCATGGTAATGTTGATGAACTGTGCTACGAATACTTTCCAGCATGGAATTGATGTGTACGGCTTCTGCGGTTCTGCCGGAAGCCTTGCCTAATTTCACGCTCCAGTGAGCCGGATTTATTTCCAGCTTGGTGTTAAACTGGGCTACAACTTGGTCAATAGTGATACGTGCGATAATCGGTGCGTTACCATTCTTCTTTACTGCATTTCGTTTGACGAAATAGAGTAGCTTAAAAGTACTTCTCATAATCTCTTTTTTTAGTTACAAACTTAAATTGATAAACTGAAAATGAGATATTTGCAGTACGGACAAATCAAGACAACAAACCGCCAATTTTGGACATTCCGTGACCTAAAATCTTAGAGGGTGGACAGGTCACGAATTGGTCACGAAAGTGTGTCTTTTTGTGACCTTTTCGTGTCTTAGGTCACAGACATTATACAAAGAAAAACTCCTACAATACCTTGATATTGTAGGAGTTGTACATTTACTGTCCATTTCTGTCCAGCGTTTCAGTGATCCGCCTGGGGCTCGAACCCAGGACCCCAACATTAAAAGTGTTGTGCTCTACCTGCTGAGCTAGCGAATCAATCCTTCAGTGCTTTCTTTCGAATGCGGGTGCAAAGGTAGAACATTTTTTTATAACTCCAAAAGAATTCAAACATTTTTCTTATCTTTGTGCCATTATCAACAATATATAATCATACATTATGGCTGCTGACGATAAAAAAATTATCTTCTCAATGGTAGGAGTGAGCAAAGCATTCACTCCTAATAAGAATGTGCTGAAAGACATTTACCTGTCGTTTTTCTATGGAGCGAAAATCGGTATTATCGGTTTGAACGGTTCTGGTAAATCAACGTTATTGAAGATCATCGCCGGTTTGGAGAAATCCTTTCAGGGAGAAGTCGTGTTTTCTCCGGGATATTCCGTGGGGTATTTGGCACAGGAACCTTATTTAGACAACACAAAGACAGTAAAAGAAGTAGTGATGGAAGGTGTGCAACCCATTGTTGACGCACTGACAGAATACGAAGAAATCAATCAGAAATTCGGTTTGCCGGAGTATTATGAGGATCAGGATAAGATGGATGCTCTTTTTGCTCGCCAGGGTGAATTGCAAGATATCATTGATGCAACTGATGCATGGAATTTGGATAGCAAGTTGGAGCGTGCGATGGATGCTCTCCGTTGTCCGCCTGAGGATCAGCCGGTAGAAAATCTCTCCGGAGGTGAACGTCGCCGGGTAGCTCTTTGTCGTTTGCTATTACAGAAACCGGATGTGCTTTTGCTGGACGAACCTACCAACCACTTGGATGCAGAGTCTATCGACTGGTTGGAACAACATCTACAACAATATGAAGGTACGGTTATTGCTGTGACGCACGACCGTTACTTCCTCGATCACGTTGCCGGATGGATTCTTGAACTGGATCGTGGTGAAGGTATCCCCTGGAAAGGTAACTACTCTTCCTGGCTGGAACAGAAGACCAAACGTATGGAAATGGAAGAAAAGACCGTCAGCAAACGTCGTAAAACACTGGAACGTGAGTTGGAATGGGTACGCATGGCTCCGAAAGCCCGTCAGGCGAAAGGTAAGGCACGTCTTAACTCTTATGACAAATTGCTGAATGAGGACGTGAAGGAGAAAGAAGAGAAACTTGAAATCTTTATTCCGAATGGTCCCCGTCTAGGTAATAAGGTCATTGAAGCCAAACATGTGGCTAAAGCATACGGTGATAAACTGTTGTTTGACGATTTGAACTTTATGCTTCCTCCTAATGGTATTGTCGGTGTGATTGGCCCTAATGGTGCGGGAAAGACGACATTGTTCCGCCTGATTATGGGATTGGAAACAGTGGATAAAGGAGAATTTGAAGTAGGAGAGACTGTAAAGGTGGCGTATGTAGACCAGCAGCACAGAGATATTGATCCGAATAAGAGCGTATATCAGGTAATTTCCGGTGGTAATGAGTTGATCCGCATGGGTGGACGTGACGTGAATGCACGTGCATACCTTTCCCGTTTCAATTTCTCCGGAGGCGATCAGGAAAAACTCTGCGGCGTACTGTCCGGTGGTGAAAGAAACCGTTTACACTTGGCGATGGCTTTGAAAGAAGAAGGTAATGTACTGTTGCTCGATGAGCCTACCAATGATATCGACGTAAACACTCTGCGTGCTTTGGAAGAAGGTTTGGAAGATTTCGCCGGCTGTGCAGTAGTTATCTCGCACGACCGTTGGTTCCTCGACCGTATCTGTACACATATCCTTGCTTTTGAAGGAGACTCCAATGTATTCTACTTCGAAGGTTCATATTCAGAATATGAAGAAAACAAAATGAAACGTTTGGGAAATGAAGAACCAAAACGCGTTCGTTATAGAAAGTTAATGACTGACTAGTATAAAGTAATAGATTGAAGCATTTATAATGCTTTCTGTTTCAAAATAAAAGGCTCTGCAAATATTGTAGAGCCTTTATCGTTTTATAACAAGGGAAAACGTTTATCTCTCTTAAAAAATTGTAGTATAATCGTAATGTAGTTCTAAATATTATTAATTATATTTGTGCACAGTTTTTAAAAGCAAACAATTTATATTAACTAATCAACTACATTTATGTTAAAGAGAATGCGATCTTTTTTAGTAGCGGCGATGCTCATGGTCATTGCTACCGTTAGTGCGCAGGTTACCACTTCTAGTATGAGTGGTAAGGTTACAGCACAAGATGAACCTATCATTGGAGCGACTGTGGTTGCAATCCACGAGCCGTCAGGTACACGTTATGGTACAGTGACTAATATCAGTGGTCAATTTAATTTGCAAGGTATGCGTACCGGTGGTCCTTACAAAGTTGAAGTTTCTTATGTTGGTTATCAGACTGCTATTTATAAAGGTGTAAATTTATCGTTAGGAGAAGTATACACTTTAAATGTAGTTTTAAAGGAAAGTTCTGAATTATTGGATGAAGTTATAGTAACAGCACAGAAAACAGTAGAGAAGATGGGGACTGTAACGAATGTGAGTGAGCGTCAGTTAACGACATTGCCTACTATTAATCGTAGTATTACTGACTTTACTAAACTTTCTCCTTATGCGGGTGGCAGTAATTCTTTTGCCGGACGTGATGGACGTTATAATACAATAACTGTGGATGGTGCAGCTTTGAACAATAATTTTGGTTTGAGTACTAATAATTTGCCGGGTGGAGATGCGCAGCCTATTTCACTTGATGCAATTGATGAAATTAGCGTTAATGTTTCTCCTTATAGTGTTACGTATTCCAATTTTACGGGAGCTTCTATTAATGCTGTAACCAAGAGTGGTACAAACGAATTAAAGGGAACAGTTTATACATATCAGAAACCAAAGAATTTTATAGGAAAATCTATTAACGATGTTGACGTTCCTAATGTGGAAAGTTATAAATCCAGTTTGTATGGCTTTACATTAGGAGCTCCGATAATAAAAAATAAACTATTCTTTTTTGTAAATGGAGAATTAGAAAATAGTACTAGCCCTGGTATTTTGTGGACTCCTAGTCAAGAAGAAGGTGGAAGTGGGGATAATCAAAATCATATTTCTAGAACTTGGATAAAGGATTTGAAGACAATAAGTGATTTTGTAAAGGATAAATATGGATATGATCCGGGAAGTTATGATAAATTTGATGATTTCGAGAGTAAAAATTGGAAGCTTATGGCTCGTTTGGATTGGAATATTAATAAAAGTCATAAACTGTCATTACGTTTTAACACAGTGAAATCAGAAAATGATGCTAGTATTAGTTCAACTTCTTCGGTAATCACTAAAGCTAATTCAAACCGTTATGGGGTTGATGCATTTGCATTTGGAAATTCCAACTATGGTTTTAGAAATATTGTAACGTCTCTTTCCGGTGAGTTGAATAGCAATTTTTCTTCTTCAGTACAAAACAAATTATTAGTGACTTATACCCATATCCGAGATTCTCGTACAACTAAGGGAGATGCGTTTCCAATGGTTGATATTTACAAGGACGGTAAGCAGTATATGACATTGGGTACAGAATTGTTTACTCCTTTTAATGATGTCGAGAATAATGTATTTAGTGTTACTGACAATGTAACTATTAATAAAGGAAACCATTTGATAACTGCCGGTGCAACATTTGAAAGACAGTATTTCATGAATTCATATTTACGTGCTCCTTATGGATATTATCGTTATGCTTCAATGGACGATTTTATGACGGGAGAAAAACCGATGCTGTATGGCATTACTTATGGATATAATGGAAAAGACGCTCCGGGAGCTGAACTGACATTTGGTATGTTGGGAGCTTATGCACAAGATGAATATTCTATTACACCTAATTTAAAATTGACATATGGATTACGCTTTGATTTACCGTTATATTTTGATGATTTGTTAGGGAATGCGGCTATCAAAGAACAGTCATTTAATGGAACGAATGTTGACGTATCCGAATGGCCGAAAAGTAAATTGTTAATATCTCCTCGTTTAGGATTTAATTGGGATATAAAAGGTGACCGTTCTATTGTTTTGACTGGAGGTACAGGCTTGTTTACAGGGTTATTACCATTTGTATGGTTCACTAACCAACCGACAAATGCAGGTCAGATGCAAAATATGGTCGAATTTGAGACTTCGGAATTACCGGCAAACTTTGCTTTTAATCCAAATTATAAAGAAACTCTTACCCAAAATCCGGATATGTTTCCATCAACTCCGGGAAATGAGGTCCCCGGTGCTATAGCTTATGTGGATCCGAATTTTAAAATGCCTCAAGTTTGGCGTAGTAATGTAAATGCAGAGTTTCAGTTACCTTATGGATTTATGCTTTCTGTTGGTGCTATGTATACACGTGATATATATAATGTTGTTCAGAAGAATATGAACGAAAAGGCCCCTTCTGGAACCTATAATGAACAACCGGGACGTGTATATTGGACTAAGAATAATTACTATGACAATCCTAAGACGAAAACCGTTATACAGTTGACTAATGGGGATGAAAAAGGTTATCAATATTCTTTTAATGCAGTATTAACGAAGAAATTTGATTTTGGCTTTACAGGTTCATTTGGGTACACTTATACAATGGCTAAAGATATGACGGCAAATCCAGGTTCATCGGCGGCTTCAGTATGGCAGAATAATGTTGCAGTTAATTCATTGAATGATCCGGGTGTCTCTTATTCTTTATTTTCTACCCCGCATCGTTTGATAGCTAATGCTTCTTATGAAGTTGCTTATGCGAATATGAAAACGACTGTTTCTTTGTTCTATACAGGTTACCAACAAGGACGTTTTTCTTATACCTATTCTAATGATATGAACGGTGACGGAAACTATTCCGATTTGATGTATGTGCCTGCTTCTAAAGAAGAAATGACATTTGTGGATATTAAAGATAAACAAAATAATGTGACTTATTCGGCGGTAGACCAACAAGAAGATTTTTGGAACTATGTAAATAATGACTCTTATTTGAATGATCACAAGGGGCAGTATGTAGAACGTGCTTCTTCTTTAGAACCGTGGATTCACCGTTTTGACATGAAGATAGCACAGGATTTTTATGCTAAGATTGGTAGCCGTAAGTACGGTATTCAAGTAAGTCTTGATATGTTGAATATTGGTAACTTATTAAATTCGAAGTGGGGGGCTTATCGCTCTTGCGGTTTGCAGAGTTATGATAATGTAAGGTTGTTAAAAACAGCAAGTAAGGTAGGAGAACCTCTTACTTATCAGATGAATGCATCTTCTCGCGAGGTGTTCCAGAAAAATTCTAAATGGGATTATACTGCTTCTACAGGTAGTGCATGGCAGATGCAGTTAGGCGTTAAGTTTACATTCTAGAATATTTATATAAAAAGATGCTTCGTTCAATAAACGGAGCATCTTTTTTATTTCATCCTCATCACCACCGGATTATGATCGCTATAATTAAGATCCGGCGAGAAGTAATCCGTGCTATTCAGTTCCGGTGAATGGAGAATATAGTCGATTCTCAACAGATGCTTGAAGTACTTGAAAGTATACATATACCCATGCCCGCTCCTCTGAAAACCATCCTGCAACTTATCACCTTTTATAGTATGATAAACATACGAAGACGGCAGAGAGTTAAAGTCACCGCAGACTAGAGTAGGATAGGGGGAGGCGGCTATCAGTTGCTTGAGAAGATCAGCTTGTACGGCCCGTTTCCGGAAATTCTCATGTAAGCCGTCGATAAGTCCCAGGGCAGCATGTTCCACTCTTTGGGAATCATCCGTACGAAGTCCCTTTTCCAGTTTGCGTTTATTCTGGCTTACTTCTGTTGTTTGGAGATGATTGTTGAACAGGCGGATGGTGCGACCATTGATTTCAATATCACATGCAAGACTGCAATTTTTCGAATCAGGATAGATGATAAGATGCTCCTCCTTGATAGGATAACGGCTGAAAACAGCCAGTTGCAACAGATTCTTCCCTTCGGGCGAAGAAGGAATATAGTGATACGGCCAATTAGAAAGAGCTGCGGATATACTATCGATGCCAAACTCATCGTTAATGCCAAATTCTTGAAAACAGAGAATATCTGCTTGCAGATTTCTCATGTAAGAAGCAATCTCCTTGCATGAGTAGCCGGTATGCTCGTGGTTAAAGGCATCGACGTTGTAAGTAGCAACCGTCAACACTCCCGGAGTATATACATTCATTTTAACCATCGGTGACGAAGCCGGACTGAAAAAAGGCGATTGTAATACACAGCTCATATATCCCCAATTGCTGAATATAGCAATCAGAGGGATGAAAACCCAGCACCGCCAACGAATCGTCCAGTAGATAGCAGAAGCAAGATTAGCCAATAAAAGTATCGGCAGTATCAAACCGATGAAAGGCATAAATTTGAAACTATCCGGTGCGGCATTGCCTACGAAAGCACCCGCAATGGTAACTCCTGCCAAAATACTGGTCAGCACGATGGATATGTAATAAAACAGTCTGTAAAAGGCTTTCATTTAATCTAAATTATTTGCTGGTTATATCATGAGGGATTAAGCTCTCTACGAAGGAAGCAACCATTTATGAATCATTGCTTTCAACTTATCATCCGCTATTGGTTTAGCTATAAAATCATTGCACCCCGCTTCTTCAGCCGCTTTCCGGTCCTGTTCGTATGCAAAGGCACTTTGAGCAATAATAGGAACAGTGGCAGACAGTTCACGGATGATTTTTGTAGCTTCCAGTCCGTCCAGATTCGGCATCTTGATATCCATCAAGATAAGATCCGGTTTCACTTCATCGAACATCGTGACAGCTTCCATTCCGTCATGCGCACGTATAAGCTGATGGTCTTTACCTAGAATAGCCTTCAATAAGTCGAAATTGCTGTCCGTATCTTCGGCAACCAAAATACAGGCATGCCGTGTATTTGCAGAATTGTCAACACTCGAATCAGCAGTTTTTCCGGCAGATGCTATTCCAGCGATGTTTCCTTCACCATTCTCTTTCTTTGAAGAATCCACATTTGCAGGATTTGCAATCGTGTATGGTAAAGTAAATGTAAACGTCGTCCCCTTGCCAAATTCGGAGTTGACGGAAATCTTTCCACCGAGCCGTTCAACAATAGACTTACAGATAGATAACCCCAATCCTGTGCCCTGCGCATGATTGTTCAGCTTTGCAAAACGCTCGAACACACGCCCCACTTTCTCCGGTTCAATTCCTGTTCCGGTATCCGTTACGTGGAATACAATCTGATTGTCCACCAGTTTGTAACCATAACTGATACTTCCTTCCTTCGTAAACTTGACAGCATTTCCAATCAGATTTGAAATCACCTGGAATACCCGGTTCTTGTCCGTTTCAATCATCAGACTTTCGTCCGAGGATTCATAGACAAGGCTTACTCCTTGCGGAGTACGGAATATATGAGCATCGTGCACTTCCCGGCAGAGATTATGGAGACTAGCCGGTCCGAAGGAAAACTCGATGGTTCCCGATTCAATCTTCGAGAGGTCGAGAATCTCGTTGATAAGTTGCAGGAGACGTTCGTTGTTCGCGTTTACGATGTTATAATACGTCTTCCGTTCTTCCGCATCATCGCTTTCGGCAATGAGATGCGAGAAACCTACGATAGCATTCAGCGGCGTACGTATTTCATGACTCATATTGGCGAGGAAGGCCGACTTCAGGCTATCAGACATTTCCGCTTTCTCTTTCGACGATTGAAGTTCCCGTTTTATTATTTCCAGCTCCGTGATGTCCCATTCGATGCTGACGATGATAGGCGAAGATAATTCGTCACCGTCCACCCGGATTTTCCGTTTGTCGAGGATAATCATGTTTCCGTTCCGGTCCTTTCCTTCCACCGTCCAGTGCATACCTTTTCCGCTGGTGGCCACTTGAATATCCTCCTGTCTCTTCTTCTCGGCCACGGTAGGCGGATAGAAATCGAAGTCATTCTTACCGACAGGATCGTTCTTGTAAAGATCGCGGTTATAAGCCTCCTGATTTCGATAAATGTACCGGAAATCATTGTTGATCTCCTTCACAACAATCCCCGCGGGGAGATTATTGATTGTCGTATCCATGATTTGATTGAGCCGTTTGATTTGGGCTTCGTATCGAATCCTCTCGGAAATATCATGAGCAAACGACCAGTAACTTTCTTCTCCGGAGTCATTGGTGACGTTGTACATCGTACCTTCGTAAGCCAATATACCTTTATTGATTTTCGATGGATGATGAGCCACAAAGTTGCTGCTGCCACCGTGTATGACATCTTTACAACGTTCGTCCCAAGCCTCTTGCGTAGGTATATCTGCGGCGACATTGTAGATTTTCAACTGACTGATATCCTCACTTTCGGGAATACCGTGATTGTGCAGGAAACGACGATTGGCGAAGATGATCGTACCATCGGGTCTGGCGGCAAAGATACTCTCTTTGGCGTTGTTGATAGCATGAGTCAGTGTGTTGATGTCATTTCTACGATGCTGTATGTCCGTGATGTTCTGGATATAGCCTTCGATATTGAAACTACCGTCGGAGCGTTGTTCACGCAGATAAGTCTGGATACGCATATAGAAGATTTCTCCGTTCAGGCGGACACGGTAGCTGATGCTTTCCATGTTGAGTTCTTTTTCGTTCACCCGACACCATTCCATAAAACTCTGACGGTCTTCTTCTACAATCAGTTCCACATATTTCTCAATGGCAAGGTTTTGCACATTTTCCTCGCACAAAACACCGGTATATCCAAGATAATGAAAAATATTCTGTTTCGTATTGTACGTCCATTGTCCTATCTGGGCTACCTCTTGGATAGCCCGCAGGGTGAGATTTGCCTGTTCCAACTGTCTTTTTACGTTGCTTCTTTGCGTGATGTCGCGATATTGGCAAAGCACCATACCGTCATAAGGGAACATGAGGCATTTGAAGTAAAAAGTTTCGCCTTTCAGCACCAACTTGAAGTTCTTGCTGATGCTTCTTTGTTCTTCGAGTACAATCTGGAAGATGGGCATCACCCTCTCTCTCGTATATTCTGGTAAAAGCTCAAATATATTTTTTCCTAAAAGTATATCCTCTTGCAGAAACCATAGATCACAATGAGGCTCAATGTCTACGCAGACTCCGTGCCTGTCAACCAATAGCATTGTATCTGCCGTCAGTTTCAATATTCTTTGTGCGTTATTCGCATCATGTAATATTCTGTTCATGTCTGTTTTTTATTAGATGATAGAGACTAATGTCTTATAGTAAGGATAACAAAAGATAATAGCATTTGTTTTACTTTTCAGCGCGCTTTGCCTTTTCCCAGGCTCCGCTTCCTTTTTTCTTTTTCAGATAACGGATGCCTTTCAGCACATTGACATTCATAAATAGGAAATAGTAGGGGATAAAAAGCAACTTGTTTTTTATCTGTTTGGTGGATAGATAATATCCCCAATATCCCAACCCGTAAAAAAGAACCTGCATGGCAAGCAGCACTCCGTAGAATATCGCGGAACCACCTAACAGCAGAATCGCAATATTCAGCGGGAAGAGAGCAAACAACAGGAACGGAGTAATAGACCATCGCAATACCCGGTGAGACGTATATTGAAAGCTAAGTGTCCCGTAGCGGAAAGGATTCAGCAACGGACGAAGTCGCCAGATGGACTGCAATCCTCCCGCAGCGATGCGCACTTTCCGCTTTTCTTCTTCGCGCATATCTGCCGAACCGCTTTCGATGG
>OKTD01000499.1_pt1 | contig 17223 bp, 11 predicted proteins | sample 1606161 | NCBI WGS metagenome assembly OKTD01 (sample SAMEA3879527, study PRJEB24766) | human gut metagenome | biome: human-associated habitat; feature: feces | place: USA | collected 1985/1987 | reverse complement strand
AATATAAAGAAGTCCTAAAGGGGGATAAACCGACTTATCAGTTTCAGTTTAACCCTAAAGGGAACTGGGGGCTTGACGAATACAATGCAAAATTAAATGCGTACAATCAGGGTATAGGTGCGCTTAATGATATAACCATAAAAACGGGAAGTTACACTACTGGAGCTTGGTTTTGGAAAAAGCAGCATGATATTTATACTTCGGTACTCCAGGTTTACCCGGATTTAATAGATGGTGAAAAAAATCTGAACAAAGAAAGAGCGCAAGCCATTCTTGACACTCAAACAATGAGCGATGAGAACCGGAATTTGTTGCAAAACCTTATAGACCTTCAAGAACAAGCGGAAGAAGCCCAACAAGCACTAAGAGATTACTTAGAGGGTACTTTTGGCTCTTTAGGTGATAGTATAATGGATAGTATCACTGAGGCTATTGAAAATGACGGTGTAGATGCGTGGGAAAAGTTTGGAGAAAAAGGATCTTCTGTATTGGAAGATTTGGGTAAACAGATTGCCTACTCTTTATTCTTCTCTGATAAGTTCAAAAGACTACAAGCGGATCTGGAGAAAATCTATGGATCCGGCAAAACAGAAGAAGAAATAGCTAAGGAAGCAAGGGATTTGGTTTCCTCTTTCTATCAAGGTATCGGTACGGATATGAATAATGCCCAACAATGGATGGAGCATTGGAAAGAAGAAGCAAACAAACAAGGCTTTCACCTTTGGGAAACAGAGAATCGTGAGGTTTCCAGCAATAACGGCATAGCAGCAAGCCAGGACAGCGTAAACGAGCTGAACGGAAGGACAACTGCAATTCAAGGGCATACCTATTCTATAAATGAAGGTATTAAATCATTGGTTAGCCATTGTGCCAAATTTCTTGAGGTATTAACTGGTATCAGAGAAAATACAAGCTATTGCAAGAATCTGGAATCTATCAATTCCAATATAAAGGAAATGAAAGAAAGCATAGGTAACATGAATGATAAAGGTGTAATAATGAGGAAATGAAAAATAACTTATACATAGACGGTACGGACGCTTTTACTCGGTTCGGGGTTTTTATTGCTGAGGGTGGGCATAACGAAGTTGTTGCTTTCCCGGCATTAAAAGCACCAGAGGTTTCTAATGATTGGGCTGAGTATGACGGTATCGAAGTGGATTTGTCGGATCCTAAACTTGATACTAAAGAACTTGAAATAAAGTTCAACGCAGTAGGTATGTATCAGACTGGAGATTTCATTTCTCTGTTGTCCGATGGAGCTTACCATACCTTTGAGTTTAAAAGAATCGGATATACTTGTAAACTCCGATTGGTTTCAGAGGTAAATGTAGCTCTGTATATCGGTGCTAAAAGTTTCTCGTTAAAATTCGCAGATGATTTCCCTTTGAGAGATTATAAATATACGGCTCCTTTATCGACAACCAATATACCTACGCAGGGGTATGAAATAGACGGGATAGATTTCTCCGTTTACGGTATTCGTGTATTGGAAGGAAGCGAGGCACAAATACTTAAAGCTCCAGCAGTGAAGAAAAATATGTTACGTAACCTTTCTACCCAAAATGGGGCTATTTATGATGGCAAACAAGTAGTGTACCAACATAAAGAAGTTGCCTTGAATTGTTGCTTAATCGCTAAGAATCTAACGGAGTTCTGGAGAAATTACAATGCTTTCCTTCACGATCTGATAAAGGTTGTGGAAATAGACGAAGGCGAAGGCGTGAAGGTACAAACGGCTGAAAGATCCTTGTTCGTTGAAAGCACTTACGAGGAATACCCATGTTACTACAAAAGCTCAAAAGTAAGTCTGTTTTCCCCTGACGATCAAGTTTGGTGCGTTTTTACCTTAACGTTGGTATTTACTGCCTTTAGAGTTGGAGGGGATGAATATTTACTTGCTTCTGAGGCTGGAGAATTGATAGTTACAGAAGATGGTGAGTTTTATATAGATTTGAAAAGCTATGGCTATTAAAAAGAAGAAAATAAGCGAGCTGACACTTTCGGATAACCTGAAAGGATTGTACACTATTGGAGTTAAATTAATCAATGGGGTACAAACCAGCGTGAAAGTAAGTTTGGAATACATTCAAACGGCATACGAGAACGCTGTAAAAGCAACCAACAGTGCAAATGAAGCTGCCAAGTCTGCTAACAATGCTGCTTCAAGTGCCAACACTGCAACCTCAAACGCAAATAAAGCGACTGAGGCAGCGAAAACGGCTACCAATAATGCTAATGAGGCTACCCAACAGGCTAAAACTGCTACTTCCAACGCAAACTTGGCTACTCAAAAAGCGAATACAGCAGCTACCAATGCGGATAATGCACGAAAAGGATTGGAAGAGATAAAAAGTGCAACTGAAAGTGCTACAGCCAATGCCAACAAAGCAGCTACTAATGCGAATGAGAAAGCACAAAAGGCAGAAACAGCAGCTAACAATGCAAATACTCAGGCAAATAGGGCAAAAGAACAAGCGGATAATCCCCCGAAAATGGGTGAAAATGGCAACTGGTGGAAATGGGATGAAACGCAAAAGAAGTATGTAGATACCGGGATTTTGGCAAAAGGCGGTATTCTCTATCCTACTTTTACGATTGATCCCGATACAATGGAACTGATCATGTATTACCAGGATGATATAGCTGCTGATATGTTTGATATTGACAATGAAGGATTTTTAATTTTTAACCCCAAGTGATATGGCAGAAGGAAACATAAGATTAGGAAAGGTTGCTTTCGTGGATAAGGGAACTTATTCAGCAGCTACCACATATAATACATTTGATTTCATTACTACGGATGATAGTTGCTATCTCTGTATCAAGGACGGGAACAAAGGACACGCTTTAACCGAAACTACTTGGTGGAAATGTATAGCTCGTGGAACAACCGCCACAGCAGCAGCTAAAAAGGCTGAGGACGCTGCTAAACTGGCTAATGAAAAAGCTACAGCAGCCGATAGCGCAGCAGGTAAGGCAGTAGAGGCTACCAACAATGCCAACGCAAAAGCTAATGAAGCTCACGAAAAGGCAGAAGAAGCCAATACTGCTAAAGATAATGCAAATGAAGCTACTGGCGATGCAAGGGTAGTTATCGCAAGGCTGGAGGAACTGGAAGAATCGCTAATCTCAAAATACAAGCTGATCCCTACTTCCATGAAGCTAAACTACCCGAAAAAAGTTACTTACAGGAATACCCAGCCTTTCAAAGTTGAGGTAGAATTACTTCCCGTAGATACTGGTAGGAATATATTGTTTCTCGGTGATGATCGGGCGGTGTCTATCACTCCTGATGGCGTATTTATGATTAACGGTGTAGGGATGAGTAAAATTCACGTTATCCCAACGGAAAATACGGGTATTTATCAAACTATACAGATTGAAGTACAGGAGCCAGGAATAAGGCTTACTTCTGGTAAGGGTATGCGTTTATCCGGCTCTGGTGGTATCATATTAACTTAGTAAATTTTATTGTTTAACTTCTTAACACTATAAAATATGGCACTTACAGCAGAAGAGGAAGCTAAAGTAAAAAAGATTATTACAGCTTACGACAATGGCAAAAGATTAAATGAATTACCAGTAGCAGACAGCAGTAACCCTTTCGACCTCACAACTGAGGTATTGGATAAAAGCGGAGAAAGCAAACAAGCTGGTCTGGCTGCTATGCTACCTTATGCAGAGGATCAATGTAGTTATGGCGTAGAATTAGATGTAACAGTATCTTCTTCGGTTCTTACCCGTACTGGCAATATGACACTGCATAAAACATTGCCAATTCAAAGCAAGATGAAAGGGTGTTTGCTATCAGACGAAGGCAAGGTTATCGAATACCTAAACCCTACCAATTGGAAAGCGCATAAAAGGGATGGTTCCAATGGTATGGTTATGGTGGAAATCCCTGCTCACTGGAGAAGATTTTATACCAATGGAAACAAAAGAGGTGTACGAATCAGTGAATACCCGATACCTGGTTATCATTTCGTAAAGAAATGCTATATCTCGGCTTATGAGGCAACAATCCAACGTAGCACTGGTAAACTGGCTTCTGTAGTAAATACTTCGACTGATTACAGAGGTGGTAATAACCAAGCAGATTGGGATGCTTTGCCTAAATCCCAATTAGGCAAGCCAGCTACATCTACGAGTAGAACAAACTTTCGTGCTGCTGCTCGTAAAAGGGGAGCTGGTACGCAATGGAACTGCATGGACTATAACGCTTATATCACTTTGGAATGGCTCTATTACATAGAGTATGGAAACCTTAACTGCCAGTTGGCTTTCAATGCCCAGAAAGATAGCAACGGTTATGCTCAGGGTGGTTTGGGTAATGGTGTAACCACATGGGATGGTACAAAGTGGAACAACTTTAATGGTTATAATCCTATCATTCCTTGTGGTACGAGTGATGAATTGGGAAATGCTTCAGGTGAAGTAGCTTACACTTTAGAGAAAGCAGAAGGAGAAAGCAGCAAAGTATTTACCGTACCTCGCTATCGTGGTATTGAAAATCCCTTCGGGCACGTCTGGAAGTGGACGGATGGAGTAAATATAGAAGTGAAAACCAATTCAGACGGAGGAACTTCTAAAGTGTATGTTTGCGATGATCCTTCTAAATACAACGATAGTAACTACACAGGCTATACGCTTAGAGGATTGGCAGCACGTGCAGAAGGTTATGCAAAAGAAATGATTTTCGGTGAATTTGGCGATTTGATTGCTTCTGTGGTCGGAGGTGGATCTACTACCTATTGGTGTGATTACTTCTATACCAATATAGGATCTAACGCTCTTAGGGGTGTCCTTTTCGGCGGTAGTACGAATAATGGCGATCTTGCGGGCTTCGGTTGTGCGAGTACGATTTACGCCCCCTCGTATGCGAGTGCGACTGTCGGCTCTCGGCTTTGTTTTATTCCTGAATCGTGAAACGAGCCTGGTTTAGACTGCAAAACCTAAATGGTTAATAAACAAATAAATATAGGTTGGTTGCTGGTGGGTGTCCTTTTCAGCGGTAATACGAATAATGGCGATCATGCAGGCTTCGGTTATGCGAATACGAATAACACCCCCTCGAATACGAATGCGAATGTCAGCTCTCAGCTATGATTTTTCAAAATAAACTCAACATACGAAGCAACGACCTTACCTATTGGTAGAAGATAACATAACTCATAAAGGTGCTGGTAGGGAAACCGAAGGCTCTGAGTACGAAAAACAAAGAATATGAAGAGATTAAGTAATTTATACGAGCAAATTATTTCACTTGACAACTTGCACCTGGCTGATGAAAAAGCCAGAAAAGGCAAGTTGCGTTCTTATGGTGTCAAACGACACGATAGGAATAGGGAAGCAAACATACTGGCTCTTCACGAATCTTTGAAAAACAAGACTTTTGTAAATTCTAAATATGAGGTATTTATAATCAGAGATCCCAAAGAACGGCTTATTTACCGTTTGCCTTATTATCCTGATAGGATCTTGCACCATGCCATTATGAATATTCTGGAGCCTATATGGGTGTCCTTATTTACAGAAGATACCTATTCTTGCATTAAGGATCGTGGTATTCATAAAGCAGCAGATAAAGTAAAGAAGGCTTTGAAAGAAGATCCAGAACACACTACTTACTGCTTGAAAATGGATATAGTGAAGTTCTATCCAAGTATAGACCATGATATTTTGAAAACAATATTACGGAAGAAAATCAAAGATAAAGATCTGCTTTGGTTGCTTGACGTGATTATAGACAGTGCCGATGGCGTACCCATAGGGAACTATCTAAGTCAGTATTTTGCTAATATTTATCTGGCTTACTTCGATCACTGGATAAAGGAGGTTAAGAAGGTAAGATATTACTTTAGGTATGCAGATGATATTGTGATTTTAGGCGATGATCCTAAACAGCTTCACAAACTCCGTATAGAGATTGAAGAATATCTGCATGACAATTTAAAGCTATCACTTCGTAAAGTGGATCCTAAAACTGGAAAAAAGAAATGGAAGTTTCAAGTATTCAAAATTGATAGCCATAGAGGTATTGATTTTGTCGGGTATGTCTTTTACCATACCCATACCCTTATTCGGAAGGGAATCAAAAAGAACCTATGTAGGAAGGCAGCCAAGCTGAATAAGAAAAAGCACATTTCCGATATGGAATACAAGCAAGTTATTTGCAGTTGGTTTGGCTGGGCTAAATACAGTAATTCTAAGCATCTATTAAAAACAATAATTAAAAAGCAAGTATATGATACACTACGATTTTAAGCCTTCTAAGTTAGAGGCTAACGGGAATGGTTCTTACACATACCGTTGGGATATTCAGGAAGTTCAAGTAGAAAACCATTTTGGAGAAGCTGGAGATAATGGGCAAACTACAAAATGGACTTGTAACGAAGTTGTTGTTTGGGGAATGGTTACAAATGATAAACTGAAAAAGGCAGTTATTACCCATTTGTGGGATTCGGATAAAGAAGCCAAGATTATCAATGATTATAACGCTGCCCAGCTCGGTATTCTTACTGAAAAATCAGCTACCGATGATTACAAGGAATATTTGCAAAAGAGAAAAGCTATCAAAGAAATGATAGATAGCGATTGTAAGGAACTTAATATTATATTATGATGAAAAAGTTTAGTGAGTTAGGTGTAACCGTACAAGATGAACGTAAAATGTTCAACTGTAGCCAGGTTTCTATTTCGGACGTGCTGAACTGTGAGATCATTGTAGAAGATTTCATTCCAGATGTAAAGACTTCGCACGGTGAAGGAAGATACCTTGTGAAATTTAAACATAGCAATGGTGCGGATGGTAAGTTTTTCACAAACGCAGCTTCTTTAAAGAAAACTTTGGATCAGATCCCCAAAGACGCTTTCCCTTTCAGCACTACGATTAAAGGGATGAAATGCGGAAATGGTAAGATCTATCAATTCACTTAGTAAACATGAAAATACATTTCAACAACAAGGAGATTGATATTCTGGTAGATACAAGCAGCTACCGATATACGGCTTTACAGAATGTAGGCACTCTTTATCTGTACTTTGCCAGTGAAGAGTTCATAAACATTCCCGTAGGAGCTTATTGTATCTACAAGAATATCACTTACTACCTTATGGATCCTGACGACTTCAAGAAGAAAAGCAGTCGGAATTTTGAATACACTCTTGTAATGTATGACATAGGCGCAATATTGGGTAAATACAAATGCCGGGATATTGTTTCTAAGCGTTTAAAGTTCGATTACACTGCAAAACCTCACGAGCATCTACAGTTAATTGTAGATAATCTCAACATGAGAGATAGCGGTTGGAAGGTTGGCGAATGTATCGAAGCAGAAGAAAAGACTATTAACTACAACCATATCTTTTGTAGTGAGGCTTTGCCTACTATTGCCGATACGTTTAAGACGGAGTATGAAATAGATCCAGCTATCAAAACGATACACTTGCGTAAAGTTGAATATAACAAGGGTGAGCCTTTGCCTCTTGAATATGGGAAAGATAAAGGTTTTGTTCCAGGTTTAGGACGCTCCAACAAGGACGGAAATAGACCAGTTACCATATTGTACGTTCAAGGTGGGGAGCAGAACATAGACTTTAGCAAATATGGATCTAAGGAATTGCTTTTGCCCAAAAATCAAAGATTGGAGTATGAAGGGCGTGCTTACGTTTCGGATGCGGAAGGCTTGTATATAAAACGGGCTGATACAACCCTTACGGATGTTCAAGAGGATAGTTTGGATTGTTCTCATATTTCACCTAAAAGAGTTGGCAGTGTTTCTAATGTTGTTGTTTCTGATAAAGAAAAGAATTTCTATGATTTTATAGATAGTTCTATTCCTGATGATCTGAATTTTGAGGATTACGTGATAGAAGGCAATAACATGACTGTTATATTTCAGTCTGGTATGCTTGCTGGCAGTAATAAAGAGTTTGAAGTTAAATATGTTCATAAAGAACGTAAATTCTTGATAACGCCACAAGAAATAGACGGTCAGATTATGCCCAATGACATATATAAGCCTAACCTGGGGGATAAATACGCAGTATTCGGAATACAGTTGCCGGATGCCTACATTTGCAATAATTCAACGAAAGAAGGCGCAAGCTGGGATATGTTCAGGGAAGCAGCCAAATATCTTTATGAGAATGAAGATCCAAAATTCACATTCAAAGGAGAATTGGATAGCATTTATTCCAAAAAGCGTTGGCTCTCTATTGGTGGTAAAATAAAATTGGGCGGTTATATACTCTTTAAAGATCCGCAATTCATACCAGAAGGTATAAAGATAAGGATTACCAGTATTAAGGAGTATATACACAGACCTTACAGCCCGATTATTGAATTATCCAATACTACTACTGGCGTAACGGTTTCAAGCGAATTAAACAAGATAGAGAGTAACGAGGTTAAAACCGATAACCAATATAAAAACTCTATCCAGTTTACAAAAAGACGTTTCAGGGATGCAAAAGAAACTATTTCAATGTTGAATGACGCTCTTTTGCATTTCTCAGGCTCTATCAGTCCGATTTCGGTACAAACAATGAGTTTGCTTGTTGGCGATGAAAGTTTGCAGTTTCGTTTCGTGAACAACAAAACCAATCCGACACAAGTAGAATATTTCGTTACCTATGACAGCAAAAAGAAAGTGCTTTCAGCTCCAGGTGGAATATTACAACACATGACTATCGGGATTGATACACTTTCTTCTGGGCATAAAGCCAGTGAGTATAAGTTTTGGGATATTGAAAAATACACTTCTCCAACTTTGACGGAAACCGTAGGGTATTATCTCTATGTGAAGGCTAATAAAAATGGCACTACTGGATCATACGTTTTAAGTAAAAACGCTATCAAGCTGGAAGGTGTAGAGGGGTATTATCATTTCCTTGTAGGTATTCTAAACAGTGAATTTGAAGAGGATCGTTCTTTTGTCGAACTATTCGGATTTACAGAGATACTTCCAGGAAGAATAACTACAGACAGAATCGTTTCAAGCGATGGGCTAAATTTCATGGACTTTGTGAATAACGCTTTTCGTGTAGGAAATTCAGACAGCTATTTTGATTGGAATACCAAAGGAGATAAAAAATTACGTCTGAAAGGCACAATCGTGCAAAGTGAAAGTGGCGATGAAAGCCCTATAGGTTGTTTTCGTGGCGTATATGACAACTCTTATACCTATTATTGGGGTGATGAGGTTATCTATGATGATGGAACTGGCTATTCTATGTATCGTTTTGTATCAAAGAATCCCGTTAAAGGTATTTCTCCAAATAATAGTAACTATTGGATTATTGTAGCCCAAAGAGGTGTGGGTATTTCAAATACAGACGTTCTGTATGCCATATCATCCAGTAATACTACAGCACCAACATCCGGTTGGCAGACAACAGCTCCAGCCTGGAAAGATGGATATTACATTTGGAGTAAAACTAAAGTTGTTTACACGGATGGCGACATAGTATATACAGATGCAGCTTGTATCACAGGTGGCAAGGGAGAAACAGGCAATGGTATAAGTTCAATAATTGAGCAATATTATTTATCATCCTCTGCAACTTCCCTTTTAAATGGTAGCTGGTCTAATTCACGTCCAACTTGGAAAAATGGTTGGTATATATGGACACGATCCGTTATTAATTACACAAACGGCAACAGCATTACTACAGAGGCTATTTGTGTTACTGGAGAAAAAGGAGAAACTGGGGATGATGGTATAAATGGTGATTATTTTGAATATCGGTACGCTGTTAATGGCTCCAGAAGTACACCGCCTTCACTGAGTAAAACGAGCCGTAATCCTTCGGGATGGAGCACAACCGTTCCAACTGTAGGAAACTTGCAATACTTATGGTTTACAGTAGCAAAAATCAATGGTGAAACAAATTCATTGATACAGAACTGGAGTACACCAGCCCGGCAAACTCCGTATGATGGAGTGGATGGTAGAAATGGAGATACTGGTCCGACTATGGTTTATCGTGGTGTCTATGGCAGCTCTAAAGTTTACTATGGTACTTCAAAGCGTGTAGATGCAGTAAAATATAACGGACACTATTATGTTGCCAGAGTGGATGCCGGAAATGGCTTTCAAAATCATGTACCTACCGATACTGCTTATTGGAATGATTTCGGTGCTGAGTTTGAGAGTATAGCAACTAATTTGCTATTGGCTGAGGGTGCTAATATCGGAGATTGGTTTATGAGTGGTGGAAAGATTGTTTCTACACTCTTGGATGGTAATAAGATCATTCTTGATGCTTCTATGGCTCGTATATTGATAGAATCCAGCCGTTCTGGTGGTGATTATTCAGAAAGCCAATATCAGGGATCTAAAATTACGATAGATGCGAATAACGGCTTGATTGAAGCCCGAAGTAAAAGCAATAGCCGTGTAGCCTATATGTCGCCTACGGGTATCTTTTGTAATAATGCAGAAACACAAGCTGTTTCGGCTATTTTGGGTTATACGCATAAGGCTTCTATCGTAGGGCTTGGATTTGGTACTGTGAATAAAAGTGATTGGAACAATGAAAACTTTTTAGCTGGCGTATATGGTAGAGCTTCAAACAGTGGCACAGCCCCCGCTTATGGTGGCTTCTTCCAGAATTTGATGGCAGCAGGTCTATTTTTACATAGAAAGGCTATAGAAGAAAGCTCTTCTTCTGTTTATTTGTCTGAAACAGACAGCTTGGTTATTGGATATTCAAGAAACCAGCAAATCGTTTACCTCCCTTCTGATGGTGTGATTGGTAGGACTATATTTTTTAAGCAATGGTGGACAGGATATATGAGAGTTTACCCACGTAGCGGAAATGTGTTGTATGATGATCACACCCAAAATGATTATTATGATATTGGCGAAGGTCAGGGTGCTATATTCCATTTTACAGTGGGGTATGTCGATGGTGTAAAAAAATCAGCATGGTTAGTTAGTAGATATAAATTTTAATATTATGATTGAATATGGCTATATAGACGAAAACGGATCTCTTGTTTCTAAATTTTTAGAGGAATACAGTGAGAAGTTTAAAAATGAAGAAACTGGAGAGATTGAAACGAGAATAGTATCAATCCAGGAGCAACAAGCTGAGTTGTCCGCTTTAGGATGGAAACATGTAGAGCTTGTGGATGATACTAAATTACAATGTCCTGAATACTATAGTGTTCGTATTGTACCTTATGACGCTGGAGATAAAATAAGCTATAAATACGAGCAAAGATTTAACGCTAAACTTGTTCGGAATAAGATAGATGAACTGAAAGCCTCTCTTACCAGCAATGACAGCGTTATAGGTGATTATCGTATAACGAAATGTTATGAGGCTTCTTTAATCGGGCTTGATATGCCGTATGATATAGAGAATCTTCACCAGCAAAGGCAGAGTGTACGGGATGAAATAAACAAATTGGAAGCCTTAATAGCTTCAAAAATATAATTCTCTGTATTAAATGGTGTATATGTACACCAAATAAATTATATTTGCAGTTATTAATCAATAACTTAATAAAATATGGATTGGGCAGCATTATTTGCGTGTATAACAGCTTTGGGTACGGGCTGGTTTGCGTATAATCAGTTAAAGCATAATCGGCTTGCTGATATTAAGGCTAAAGAACTTGAAAGACAATTAGAAAGAAAAAGCACTCGCAGAAGTGAAAACTCTGCTCGTGTGTATGGTGAAATTCATAAAGTGTTGAATGATCTTTCATGTGATCGTGTGTATATTATACAACCATATCCTTTAGGAGATAATCATTATCTCACAATCTTGTATGAAGTTACCGCTAAAGGGGTTGCCCGTATTAGTGACTTTTGGCAAGATATTAAGATGTCTGAACTTCCAAAGTTTACGGCTTCAATGGCTCGAAATGAACTTATGCTGATACGTGATATTGATAGTTTGGATGGAACACGTGCAAAGGCTATGTTTAGCTCCAATGGAACACAGTCTTTAATCGTTCAAAAATTACATGATACTACCCATGATTGGGTTGGTTCTTTGGTCTGTGATTTTACAGAATCCATCCCTGATGATTTTGATGAGGAAGCAATCAGGAAAAAACTTCATTTTGCAGCCATGCACATTCAGTATATCCTTCCAGAAGTAAAAGAGCGCAAGTTATGAGAGTAACAGAATATCTGAAAGAACTTATCAAAAATGGATCAGGGCACAGTAGCAAGAGTTTTTTTCTTGTTGCCGTTACCTTAATGGGGTGCTTCCTTCTGCTTATTGTCGGTTTTATTTTGGTTTATGAAGTAATCGTAAACAAGTCTATCAAAACCGATCTTATGGGATTATCGGCTTTTGTCGGTGCTATCACTGCTTTGTTTGCTTCGGCTGGAGTAACTAAATGTTTAAGCGAAAAAAATGAAAATAAAAACGTATGAAAGTATTATTAGACAACGGACACGGAGAAAATACACCAGGTAAAAGATCTCCGAAGTGGTCGGACGGATCACAGTTATTTGAGTGGGAATATGCCAGAGAAATTGCCAAAGGCGTATATAACCAATTACGAGCAAAAGGTATAGATGCCGAATTGTTGGTAAAGGAAAATATAGACGTACCTTTAGCAGAAAGAGCCAGAAGAGCAAACGAGATAGCAGCCCGATACGGTAAGACAAAAACGCTTCTTGTTTCTATTCATTGTAACGCTTCTGGAACTGGCAAGGGTACAGGATGGGAAATACATACCAGTCCTGGAAAAACAAAAGCTGATGATTTGGCGCAAGTTTTCTGGGATATGGCTAATAGAATGTTTGGAGGAACTTGGAAAATTAGAGGTGATTGGTCGGATGGGGATGGAGATTGGGAAAATAATTTCTACATTCTCAAAAAGACTTCATGCCCGGCTGTTTTAACGGAAAACTTCTTTATGGATAATGAAACAGATTGCAAGTATCTACTATCTCCTGAAGGAAAGGCTCAAATTATCCAGTTGCACGTTGATTCAATCCTTAAATATATAGAAGAGTATGCGTAAATTTTTATTTATTGCGCTTGTTTTACTCGTAGGAACAAATATCTTTCTGTTTAAACGATTGGATAGCGTAAGGAAAGAACGTGATCGCTTGGATAGTAATCAAGCAGCATTACTTTCAGATGTGGAACACTACAAAACGGAAGCAGGGAAAAACGCTACTTCTGTTTTAAGGCTGGAATTGACGAAAAATGAGTTGGAAAAGAAAAACAAGGATCTTACCAAAACAGTAGATGATTTGAATATAAAGCTCAAACGCATTCAGGCAGCTACAACAACAGCCACTAAAACGGAAATAGAAATAGAAACAAAAGTACGTGATAGCATAGTGTATCGCAACCAGCTTGATACTCTTTTAAATTTTCGATGGCGTGATTCTTGGATAGATTTAAGGGGAACTATTGATAAAGGGGTATTATTCGCTAAGATAGAAAGTGCCGATACATTACACCATATCATACACAAGATACCGAAAAAGTTTCTTTTCTTCCGATTTGGGGTGAAGGCTATAAAGATGGATGTTGTAAATTCAAATCCACACAACAAAATTACATATACTGAATATATAGAGCTAAAAAAATAGCTTTTGTAGAATACTTTTTTCATTTCAGAACGTGCATACTGAGAAGTACGCACGTTTTTTGTATCTTTGCAGTGCCGAATTTATATCGGTGTTGCATTAGTGAAAACCTCGCTTCTTTTTGTAGAAGTGGGGTTTTCCATTTTCTTTGTAGAAAGCCTAATTATTATACTATTTCTACAAATATTCTACAAAAATCACAATATCCGTTGTAATCCACTGATTATTAGAGTTAGAACAAGACTTTCCTAAACTTTAGATAGGGGTTCGATTCCCCTCGGGGCTACTACAGAAGAATCTATGAGAGTGGTGTTGTTTTGCTTTCATATTGTATCAAGTTTTAAGTGTAACAATAGCTTCTTTTAAGATGAACGTCTTATAGCTTCTATTTGTTTTAATAATCAATAGAAAAAGCCTCTACCGAATGTTCGGAAGAGGCTTTTTCTATTTCTGGAATTTATTATTCTTCCGTAGCTGCTACCACTACTTTTTTGTTCTTCATCATGTTGTATGCAATCGGAGATGCAATAAACAGTGAAGATAATGTACCGATAACAACACCCAGGATCATTGCGAATGCAAAGCTGCGGATTGAATCACCACCAAGGATGAAGATACACAGCAATACGATCAACGTACTCAATGAAGTATTGATGGTACGAGCCAGTGTCGTGTTCAGAGAGTCATTGAACAACTGACGTTTGTCGCGTTTCGGATACAAGCCGAAGAACTCACGTACACGGTCGAAGATTACCACCTTATCATTAATAGAGTAACCGATAGCTGTCAGGATAGCACCGATAAATGTCTGGTCGATTTCCAGTGAGAACGGAACGATACCCCACAGCAATGAGTAAGCACCGATAATCATGATCGTATCACAAGTCAGAGCTACGATAGAACCGATACTGTAAGCGATGTTGCGGAAACGGATCAAGATATACAGACCGATAGCGATCAGAGCCAGAACAACTGACCATACGGCACCTGTCTTGATATCGTCTGCGATACTCGGACCTACTTTCTGTGAACTTACGATACTACCACCGGTATGATTGTCACGATCGATGAAAGTTTCCAAAGAAATGTTTTGAGTCAGTACCGGTTTCAGAGTTTCATACAAGTATGATTCAATTTCTGAGTCCACGTTGTTACCTGCATCTTCGATGCGGTAGTTTGTGCTGATACGTACTGTTTTCTTATCTGTACCGATAGCGATCACATTTACATTTACATCTTCACCAAACTTGTCAGCGATCAGTTCACGAACTTGTTCCGGTTCTACCGGATTCTCGAATTGTACCTTGAAGTTACGTCCACCGGTGAAGTCGATGCTCTGGCTCAGTCCACGGGTAGCGAGGAAAGCGATGCATACAACTACGGCAGCTCCGGTGATGGTCAACCACAGCTTGTTTCTGCCCATGAAGTCGAAGTGTACGTTCGCCATTAGGTTCTTGGAAATCTTGGAAGAGAATGTCAGGTTCAGCAATTTGTCTTTGCCCATGAAATAATCATAGAACAGACGTGTCATGAACACGGCAGTAAAGAACGAAATCAAGATACCGATAATCAGTGTAGTGGCAAAACCGCGGATAGGACCTGTACCGAAGTTGAACAGGATGATACCGGTGATGATAGACGTCAAGTTGGAGTCGAAGATAGCAGAGAAGGCGTTGGAGTAACCGTCAGCCAATGCTTTCTTCACACCCTTGCCTGCACGGAGTTCTTCTTTGGTACGCTCGTAAATCAATACGTTGGCATCCACAGCCATACCCAGCGCCAACACCATACCGGCAATACCGGACATCGTCAATGCTGCCTGGAAAGAAGAAAGGATACCCAACGTGAAGAACAAGTTCAGCACCAGAGCGCCGTTGGCCACCATACCCGGAATGAATCCGTACATGGAGCACATGTAAACCATCAGCAGAATCAATGCTACGATGAATGACATGATACCGGCATTGATGGAAGCTTGTCCCAGTGAAGGACCAACGATGTCTTCTTGTACGATATGTGCGGGAGCCGGCATCTTACCTGATCTCAATACGTTTGCCAAGTCTTTTGCTTGTTCCGGAGTAAAGTGACCGGTAATTTGTGAGTTACCGCCAGTGATTTCATTGTTTACGTTCGGTGCGGAATAAACATAACCATCCAACACGATAGCGATGCTCTTGCCGATATTCTGTTTGGTGAGCTGAGCCCAGCGACGTGCACCGTCAGTGTTCATAGACATACTTACGGCAGGTTTACCGTAATGGTCGTATTCGTCTTTGGCGCTAACCACTACATCACCTTCCAGAGGCGCCTTGCCGTTACGTTCTGTAGAACGGATGGCATAAAGTTCGAAAGTCTGAGCTTTCGGATCATATTCATAAGGAGATACTCCCCATTTCAGACGCAAGTCTTTCGGCATTTCGGCCTGAACTTCCGGCATGGAAAGGTATCTGTTGATTTCAGCTGTATCCTTGTAGTTGGCATAGGCTACAACAGGACCTTGTCCGCTGGGGTTGACTTGCAAGATTGCGAACAGCGGGTGTTCTTTCTTTATTTGTGCAAGGTCAGCGGTTTGTGTCTTGTTTTCACCCTTTAAAGCAGCGGCAAGACTGTCGGCGGTGCTGGTAGCTTGGGCTACGGCAGGAGTTTCGGTAGCTGCGCTGTCTGCCTCTTCTGTCGGAGTTTCGCTTGCAACGATGGCACGCAACTTGGTGTCGGCAGCTTGCAGATAGGGAGTAACGTCTTTTGCTGTGTATGTTTCCCAGAATTCCAGATTGGCAGAACCTTGTAATAATTTTCTTACACGTTCAGGCTCTTTGATACCCGGAAGTTCTACCATGATACGGCCCATTTTGTCTTCCAAACTCTGGATATTGGGCTGAACTACACCGAAACGGTCGATACGGGTACGAAGTACATTGTAGGAGTTGTCAACAGCTGCCTTTACTTCTTCGCGCAATACTTTCTCAACTTCCGCGTCGGTAGATTTCTGAGTTACCTTGTCTTTTAATTGTTGGGTTGCGAACAGCTGTGACAGCGGAGCACCCGGAGCAAGCTTGTGATACTCTCTGACGAATAGGGTGATCACGTCATCCTGGCTTGTGGTAGCTTGCTTGGCGGCAGTGGCCAATGCTTGGTTGAATGCTTCGTCAGTCTTGTTGTCAGCCAATACTTTGATGACATCGGGTACGGAAACTTCAAGGATGACGTTCATACCACCCTTCAAGTCCAAACCTAAACTGATTTCCATCTCACGACATTGTTTCAGCGTCCAATTGCCGAAATACACTTTCTCATTAGCCAGAGAATCCAGGTAGTCCTGCTCTACTTTCACATCGCCTTTTGCAAACTCTTTGGCCTTACTTGTGTAATGGCGAGTTACAAAAGAGAAGGAGAGATAGAACACACACACCAGTGTGAGCAATATCGCAAAAACCCTTACAAATCCTTTGTTTTGCATGTTACTTTTAGTTTATTATGATTACTTTTTAATTAAATTCTGTTGCATACAAGGCTGCAAATATAGCTTTTTTTTCACAAATCTTACTTCATACCGCGATTTTTTAACATCGGGTCTAATTGAGGCTCAGTTCCTCTGAAGTTTTTATAGAGAGTCATCGGGTCTTCGCTGTCTCCTTTTTCCAGAACATTC
>OKTD01000456.1_pt1 | contig 19061 bp, 18 predicted proteins | sample 1606161 | NCBI WGS metagenome assembly OKTD01 (sample SAMEA3879527, study PRJEB24766) | human gut metagenome | biome: human-associated habitat; feature: feces | place: USA | collected 1985/1987 | reverse complement strand
GGCGACTGAGAGGGTCTGCTGCCTGTTACCCTCTCCGTCCTCGCTGCGCTCGGCCACCTCTCCCAAAGGGAGAGGCAAGGAGCCGGCTTTTACTTGGCTTTCCGTTCAGCCTTTTCCTGCCGCATTTTTTCTTTGTTCGCAGCCTTCTTCCGCCGCTTTTCCAGTATATCCTGTTCCCGCTGGCGTTCGTATTCCTGCTGGAAGAGCATGGTCTTCTCCAGCGCGGGCGTACTGCGCTTTGCCGCAAGCTCTCTGCTCACGCCGATCGCTTCAAGCGCATTTACCCATCCGCGGAACCGCAGCTCAATAAAATCGCCGCCGATCACCTCTGTCCGGCCGGGGATATGCCGCAGCTCCGCCTGCTGCCGCCGCAAATATGCAGCCAGCTCTTGCGTCGTAGCATTTTGATATTTCAGAACAAACTCGATGTTCCTGTGAGACAGCGCCGTATAGGTGCGTTGGGTCAAAACTTTTTTAAGCGCCGCCATATTTTCCTCATACGCTCTGTTCGGATTCATCGCTGCACCTCCCGTTCAGAAGATGCCGCGTCCTTCGCTGCAAGCCGTCTCAATTCGATCTCGCATAAATCCTGAACGATCTTGCGGTCACGAAAATGTGGCGGTTTTTTGATGTTTGTGGTTTTTCCGGAATAAAAGGAACGGATTGCAGCTTGCCATGAGCCGAAACGGTACTCAATATACTCGCCGCCGATCACCTCGACCATCGCGGGCGGGTGTCCAATGTCCTCCATGCAGGATTTCAAATATGCAGTTAGCTGCTCCAGCGTATCGTGCTGGTGCTCGATGATGAATTGCACATTTTTGTACGCAATGACACGCTCAATGCGGCCATAGTTGATCTGGTCCAGATATGCTTGCCGTTGCTGCTCATTCATCGCAGATGATCCTCCTATCGATTTTTACGCAAAAAACAAATCATCCCGCTGACGTGAGATAATCCGATTGCTTCAAAACAAAAAACACCGATTTGCTTCAACTTTAGAAGCAAATCGGAGCCCTGTTCCGAAATACCGATAGGATCATCGTGCTATCTACCCTTTGTTTACCAACTTCTGCACGTAACAAGATCATAAAACAGGCAGCATCTCATGCAGGCGAAGAAAAGCGATTCTCCTGACTTGGACTATGGACGCAGGTCGCGTCCGCGCTCTGTTTCCTACCTTCTCACGGGATTTTCTCCCGCAATGGCGGCCTTTCGGCCACATGGCTTGTTGGCATAACGCTGTCTTTCGTTTCCTCCAAGCTACTTTAGAAACTTGCTCATCCTCACAGTTCCGGGCGAGTAGATTTATTGCTCTTTCATTGCAGACTATAAGGCGAGAGATAACCTGCAATTACAATTCTTCGTTGGCAAACATATTAAATTGTCAAAATTCTGCCATTCTTCGTATATGCTGGCATAGTTGTGACGCCCTGCCTGCACATACAAAACATGACGGTTTCGGCTTCATAAAGTTCTGCAAATTTACGAAGTCCTGAAAACACAATAATATCTTAATTTCTGACACCATTATACAATAACGTTGCAAAAAGTCAATGCGGTTCGGTATCAAAATATTGATTATTTGCGTCGTTTCCGTAAAGATCAATCGGTATCAGACGATGCAGAATACTTCTTGCAAGTAGCGTGTCTGTATGCCGTTTCCTGATCTCAACGCCGAAGACAGAAAGCAGCATCCGCTGCATTCCGATGTGTCCAGAAGTCCTAGCTGAGCTGGCTGGACTGATTGCTATTTTGGACACGCTCTATGATACGCCCAGTCCGACAATTGACGGCTACACAGATTTTATCTTTCGGAACCGCTATGGAGATCTGTTGAATCCCCACAGCTTGAATCGTGCGATTGAGCGGATCATCCGAGACTACAACGCGGAGGAATTGAAGCTTGCCGAAGAGGATCAGCGATCGCCTCTATTGCTTCCACACTTTTCCGTTCATAGTCTGCGGCATACGTTTTGTACTCGGATGTTTGAAGTCGAGTCCAATCACAAGGCAATCCAAACAATTATGGGACATGCCGAGATCAGTACGACTCTGGATATTTATACGCATATCACAGAGGACACCCTCAAAAATTCGGTACAAAACATGAGTGCAAAAATCAAACTTTTCGGATAAGAAAAACTGGAATGCACAGGGCATCTGTGCATTCCAGCTTCATATTGTGTCATATTGAATTCCGAAAGTGTGTCAAAAACGTGTCAGATTGGGAATTTAATACATTTTTGCGCCTGCGGGGATGTGGGGGTCGAGCATGAGGAGGTGGAGCTTTTCCACGCCCTCCTCGTGGTGGACGGCGCTGATCAGCATGCCGCAGGAGTCGATGCCCATCATGGGTCTGGGCGGCAGATTCACGATGGCAACGCACGTTTTTCCAACCAATTCTTCCGGTTCGTAATATTCGTGAATGCCAGAAAGGATAACTCTATCCTCTCCAGTTCCGTCATCCAGTACGAATTTCAGGAGTTTTTTGGACTTTTTGACCGCTTCGCAGGCTTTGACCTTCACGGCGCGGAAGTCGGACTTGGAGAACGTCTCGAAGTCCACGAAGTCCTTGAACAGCGGCTCAATTTCGACCTTGGAGAAGTCGATGACTTCTTCCTTCTTGGCTTCTGCCGGAGCTGCATCAACCTTTGTATTATCTTTCTTCGGCAGATCCAACGGCTTCATTGTCGGGAACAGGATGACGTCGCGGATGGTGTCTGCGCCGGTGAAGAGCATGACGGCGCGGTCGATGCCCATGCCCATGCCGCCCGTGGGGGGCATACCGTATTCAAGCGCGGTGAGGAAATCCTCGTCGAGCATTTCCGTCTCGTCGTCGCCGCGTTCGCGCTGCTCGACCTGCTTCATGAAGCGTTCGCGCTGGTCAATGGGGTCGTTCAGCTCGGAATAGGCGTTGCCCATCTCGCTGCGGCAGATGAAGAACTCAAAGCGCTCGGTCAGGCGCGGGTCTTCGGGGCTGCGCTTGGTCAGCGGGCTGACCTCGACCGGGTACATCGTGATAAAGGTCGGCTGCACCAGATGCTCCTCGACCTTCTGGTCGAAGCAGGCGTAAAGCGCGTTGCCCCACGTCTTTTCGGCAGCCTCCGCCAGCTCGACGCCGACTGTCTTTGCCGCAGCAACGGCCTCCGCGTCGTCGGTGATCGCACCAAAATCAACGCCGACATACTGCTTGACAGCGTCTACCATCGTCAGCCGCGGCCAGCCGGGGGTCAGATCGATCGTTTCGCCCATCCAGTTCAGCTCATAGGTCCCGAGGTATTTCTGGGCGAAGGTGGTGTAAACGCCCTCGGCGATGTCCATCATGTCGTGGAAATCGGCGTAGGCCTGGTAGAGTTCGACCGTGGTGAATTCGGGGTTGTGCTTGGGGTCCATGCCCTCGTTGCGGAAGATGCGGCCGACCTCATACACGCGGTCCATGCCGCCGACGATCAGGCGCTTCAGAGGAAGCTCGGTCGCGATACGCATATACATATCGATATCGAGCGTATTGTGGTGCGTGATAAAGGGTCTTGCCGCCGCGCCGCCCGCGATGGTATTGAGAACGGGCGTTTCGACCTCGATATAGCCCATATTGTCCAGATAATCCCGCAGATGCTTGATGAACTGCGAACGGATGATGAAATTCCGCTTGACCTCCGGGTTCACGATCAGATCGACATAGCGCTGGCGGTAGCGCGTCTCCTTGTCGGTCAGGCCGTGGAACTTCTCCGGCAGGGGCCGCAGGGACTTGCTCAGCAGCGTGATGTCGTGTGCACGGACGGACATCTCGCCCCGCTGGGTGCGGAACACCTCGCCCTTGACGCCCACGATGTCGCCGATATCGTACTTCTTAAAGTGGTTATAGTTGTCCTCGTCCATCTCGTCCTTACGGGCGTAGATCTGGATACGGCCGGTCTTGTCCTGCAGGTCGCAGAAAGACACCTTGCCCATACCGCGCTTGCTCATCAGGCGGCCTGCCACGGACACAGCCTGCCCCTCCATGGCGTCAAAGTTATCCTTGATATCCTGTGTGTGGTGGGTCACATCAAACCTGGTGATGGTAAATGGATCGCGTCCCTCCTCCTGCAGCACCTTCAGCTTGTCGCGGCGGATGCGCAGCAGCTCGCCCATGTCCTGGGCCTGGGGCTGTTCGTTCACGTTGCGGTTGGTCTCGTCTGCCATAATGCAGCCTCCTTCGTCTATCCGTTCCGCCGTTGCCGGCGGTGTTTATCTTTCAATACTGTCGATACGGTAGTGGATCACGCCCTTGGGCGCCTCCACGGTCACTTCATCGCCCGCCTTGCGGCCCATCAGCGCCTTGCCAAAGGGTGAGTCCTCGCTGATGGCGCGGCTCATCACGTCGGCCTCCTGAGAGCCGACGATCTTATAGGCGGGCAGCTGCTTTCGCATATCCAGATTGGTGACGGTGACGGTACAGCCGATGGATATCTTGTCGGAGTCCATCTCGGACTCATCCACGATCACGGCATGGAGCAGAATGTCCTCCAGCTCGGCAATGCGGGAGTAGAGCTTGCCCTGCTCGTTTTTCGCCTCGTCATATTCGCTGTTCTCGCTGAGGTCGCCAAAGCCGCGGGCCTCCTTGATCAGCTCCGCCACCTCGTCGGCACGGGTGGTCTTGCTGTAATCCAGTTCCTGTTTCAGCTCGTCATACCGAGCCTGGCTCATTTTGAATTCCTTTGCCATGCTGCACACTTCCCTTTCTATCCATAAGGATACCCTTTTAGGGCTATAAACAATATGTCACGTTGCATTATAGTGACTTTCCGTGCGTATGTCAAGCAAGTCTGTGATATGAATGTCGGATATCTGCCATTTTCCGGCCGCCGTCAGCACCGCGGCCAGAGGCTCCGTCACCGGCACCGCCAGCGCCGCCGCCCGGGGCGATGTCCATACCGGCGTCTGCCGCGCCCCGCAGTCCTCCGTCAGATATATCGCCGGGCCCTCCGTATCCTCCCGTACATCGCCGCACACCACCGTCAGCGCCGCCCGCCGGCCCCCGTCTCCGGCGGCGATCCCCCAGCGGTACAGCAGCTCCGCCGCCAGCGCCGCAGGGTCCTCCATATCCAGCCGCACATACCGCGCCCGCCGGGCCAGCACCGTCAGCGCCGCCCGGGCCGTCTCCTCTCCGCCGGGGCCGCAGCGCAGCACTGCGGCGGCGTTTTGCAGACCGCCGGGGCAGAGAATATCCAGCAGACTGCCCAGCAGGGCGAGGCGCAGCGGCAGGACGGGGTATGATGTTATGTCTGCCTGCTTTGCCAGCGAAAGGAGGTAAACATCGGCGCAGATACAGCGGCGGACACCGGAGTCATACATCTGACGCAGGCAGTGCAGCGCACGGCGGCGGGCGAAATAGCCCCTCCCCACAGAAAGATAATGGAGTGGCAGACCCTCCACCGTTATGCGGGAAAGCACTGTCTTTCGGCCCTGCGTCATGTAAACGATCATGCGGTTTCCCTTCTCCCCCGGCGGTATGCAAAAAAAATGCTGTTCCATTCTATGGAACAGCATTTTCAATATGTCATTAGTTACCAGGCTTTGATGTAGCCCGCCAGATAGTTCAGCGGGTTCTGGTACACGATCTTGCTCACACCGTTGACCACGGTGGTGGTGCGGACCTCATAATGCAGATGCGGGCCGGTGGAGGCGCCGGTGTTTCCGGTGACGCCGATCACGGTACCCTGCGAGACAGTCTGGCCCTGTGACACCTTCACCACGCTCAAATGGGCGTACAGGGTGGTCAGGCCGCCGCCGTGGTCAATGACCACATAGTTGCCGTAACCGCCGCCCCAACCGCTGGTATTGGTGAGGATCACCTTACCGCTCTTGACGGCGTATACGCTGCTGGTATAGGACACGTTGCAGATATCCACACCCTTGTGGTTGGTGCTGCCGAAGCCACCGGGGGCCACGCGGGAGCCGACGGGTGAGCTGATCTTTTTACTGGTGCTGACGGGCCAGATAAAGCCCTCGTTGCTGGGCACCACGTCGGAGTCGGCGATCAGCCGCTCGAGCTGCGCGTCGATCTCATCAGCCGCCTTTGCCTCCGCGTCATGCAGCTGCTCCAACGCTTTCTGGTCGGCGGCATACTCGTTCATCAGCTTGGTGGTCTCGTCCAGCTTGCCCTGCAGCTCGTCCTGCTGCTCACTCAGCTGGGTCTCCTTGGCCTCCATCTCCGCCTTCTCGGCCTTGATGTTCTCCCGCGTCTCCTGCAGGGCGGAGATAATTCTCTTGTTGTACTCCGCCACCTCGTTGACGAACTCCATGCGGTTCAGCAGGTCGGCCATGCTGGTGGCCTTGAACAGCACCGACAGATAGCTCAGGCTGCCGCGTTCTTCCTCCTCACGGACCTGCTGGCAGAACAGTGTGTACTGCTCCTCCTCCAGCAGCTCATACCGGGCGATCTGCGCCGCGGCGTCGTCGATCTGGTTCTGGGTATCGTCGATCTGCTCCAGCAGCAGCTGGTTCCGCTGGTCCAGCAAATTCTTGGTGGCCATCACGTCGTTCTTCTTGGCCTTGGCCTCAGCGATCTGCTTCTCCAGTTCCTTCAGCTTTTCCTGCTGCTCCTTCTTTTTCTGTTCCAATGCGGCCACCTGTGCCGCCTTGCGCTGCTCCTCCTCCAGCTCAGCCTCGGTCTTGGTCGCATAAGCCGGTCGGACGGACACGGCGGCGGCCGCACCCAGCAGCATCAGCAGTGCCAGCACGGCGCACAGAATACGTTTCGGTTTCTTCATGCAAGCGCTCCTTTCTTTACACCCGGAGGAACCGGCGTATGGCGGTCAGGCTGCCGCCCACACCTACCAGAATACCCGTGCCCAGGAACACCAGGGCCACAAACTGCCATATTCTTGTAAACGGCACCACGTTCAGTATCTGCAGGCTGTCAGAGTTAGCGATGCCCTGCGCCACGGCGGCATACAGCCCCCATTGCAGGCCAAAGGCGATCACCGCGCTGAACAGGCCCAGCAGCAGTCCCTCATACACAAAGGGCCAGCGGATGAACCCGTTGGTGGCGCCCACCATTTTCATGATGGCGATCTCGTCCCGCCGGTCAAATGTCGTCAGCTTGATGGTATTGCTGATGATGAACACCGACACCAACAGCAGTATGGCGATCAGCGCGACAGAGATGACGCCGGCCACGTTGCGGACTGTGGTAAAGCCGTTGGCCACCGCCTCGTCAGCGCGGGCCTTGTCAATGCCGGGGATATTGTCCACTGCGGTCTTTGTCTCCATGATTCGGTTCGGATCCGTGACGTGTATCACAAACCGATGGCGGAACACCGTGGCGTCCAGGTCGCCGTACACACCGCCGTCATCGTACTTCTCCACATAGGCGTCCCGGGCCTCCGTCCGTGAGACGAAGGTACAATCAGCCACGTTCTCTGTGCTCTCGATCTGCGTTTGCAGGGCCCGGGCCTCGCTCTCCTCCAGCGTCTCGTCCACGAAGGCCACGATGGCGTTCTCCTGCTGTAGGTCCGCCAGGTTTTCGTTGGCATTGTAGGCCACCAGCGTGAATGTGCCCATAATGAGCAGGCACGCCACGGTAACGCCGATGGCGGCGAAGGACATGAACCCGTGGGAGAACATATTGCCCGCGCCTTCTTTGACGAAAAATTTAAAATCGTGCTTCATATCACACCTCGTAGCTGCCCAGGCCGTCGCCGATGACCTGCCCGTCGTTCAGCAGGATGATCCGCTTGTTGAAGTGGTTGACCAGGCCCCTCTCGTGGGTCACCACGATCACCGTGGTCCCCAGGGCGTTGATGCGCTCCAGCAGCGTCATGATCTCCAGTGACCGGCCCGGATCCAGGTTGCCGGTGGGCTCGTCCGCCACGATGGTGCTGGGGTTATTCACCAGCGCCCGGGCAATGGCCACACGCTGCTGCTCACCGCCGGAGAGCTGGTCGGGATAGCTGTTCTCCTTGTCCGCCAGCCCCACCAGCTCCAGCACATAGGGGATGCGGTTCTTCAGCTCCCGCGGAGACGCCCCCACCGCCCGCATGGCCAGCGCCAGGTTGTCCCGCACGGTCTTATTGCCGATCAGGCGGAAGTCCTGGAAGATCACGCCGATCGTCCGGCGCATATAGGGGATCTGTTTTTCAGCGATGCGGCTCATGGAAAAGCCGTTGACCATCACGCGGCCGGCGGTGGGCACCACCTCACCGGTCATCAGCTTGATGATGGTGGACTTACCGGAGCCGGAGGGTCCCACCAGAAAGACGAATTCTCCGTCGTCCACGGTAAAGGAAACGCCCTTTAACGCGCGCGTCCCGTTGTCGTATACCTTCTCAGCGTCTATTAAACGAATCATAGCAACGCTCCTGTCCGTCAAAATGCAACATATTGTGGCCAAATACGACCACAAATACCATTATATATAAATAGTTACAAAATGGCAACAGGAAAGATATGAAAATATTTTGAATTTGCCCCGCCGCGCATTGCTTGTTCTTTAGACGGTCCTCCCACCCCAAAAGTTCCTAAAAAAGGAAGTTTCTGCGGCATCGCGCAAAAAGAGCGCCCCACAGGGCGCTCTTTTTTCTGTATATGTACTTATGCGTCGATGCCGCGGCTGGTCAGATACTTCTTGACCATCAGGGCGACCTTGAAGGTGATGGCGTCATCGAACTCCCGCAGATCCAGGCCGGTCAGCTTCTTGATCTTCTCCAGACGATAGACCAGCGTGTTCCGGTGGACAAACAGCTTACGCGCCGTCTCGGATACGTTCAGGTTGTTCTCAAAGAACTTGTAGATGGTGAACAGCGTCTCTTGGTCCAGTGCATCGATGGGGTTCTTCTTGAACACCTCCTGCAGGAACATCTCGCACAGGGTGGTGGGCAGCTGATAGATCAGCCGGCCAATACCCAGATTTTCGTAGTTGATGACGTAGCGCTCCGTATCGAACACCTTGCCGACCTCGATGGCGATCTGGGCCTCTTTGTAGCTCTTGGCCAGGTCACGCAGATGCAGGGCCAGGGTGCCGATGCCCACGAACACGCGGCTCTCTCCATCGGCGCGCAGGGCCTCCTCGATGCGGAGAGCCACCTCCTCCATATCCTTGGCGGTGGCATCCTCCCCCATCTGGTGGATCAGCGCCACGTCGTGCTCACCTACGCTCAGTACAAAGTCGTTCTGCCGGTCGGGGAACAAGCCCTGCACCACATCCACGGGCACGGTGTCCAGTCGATCGTCCACCGGGCGCACCACGAACACGCCGCGGGCCACCTCGGCATCCACGTGCAGCTCCTTGGCCCGCATATAGATGTCACTGATGAGGATGTTATCGGAAATGATGTTCTTGATGAAGGAGCCCTTGTCGTGCTTCTCCTCATAGTAGTTTTTGGCGGCGTTCAGCGCCACGGCGGCCATAGAGCACACCGTGCGGCTCATGCTGTCATCGCCGGTGGCGAACACGGCATAGTCAAAGGTGTTGCCCCAGCTGGGCAACGCCTTGAAGCACTTGCCCTCCAGCGCCACGCAGGTGCCGTCCGCCGAAACGATAGGCTCCACATATTTGCTCCATCGCTTGCCAATGGCCGTCAGCTCACTGCAAGCGATAACGGTGCCCTCGGCATCGATCACGCCGATGGTACGGTCGGTGGTCTCTTTGAATTGGAGTACAGAGTTCTGAAAAATTCTGCCGGACATAACGTGATCCTCCCGCAAATCCCGCGACGGTACTTTGTGCAATCTGCTCAGTCGTTGCTCCTATTATATCGTCATAATCACGATTTTGCAAGCGTTTTTTTCTCTTTTCCACAAAAAACTTGTCGCGTTTTTTGCGGTTATGTCAAAAAAATCACAGACCACATGCACGGTATAACGCTAATATCTCCTCTGCGCGCAGCAAACGGTACGCTCCGGCAGCCAAGGAGTCATCCAATGTCAGCGGCCCCATGGACAGCCGCTTCAGATACAGCACCGGCGCGCCGCGGGCTGCCAGCATCCGCTTGACTTGGTGGAATTTCCCCTCCCGCAGCGTCACGATACACACGCGGTCAGGCAGAACCTCCAGCCCGGCGGGCAGGCATTCCAGCCCGTCCCCCAGCGTCATCCCGCGGGCAAATGCCTCCGTATCTGCCGCTGACAGTTCACCGTCCACCCGGGCAAAGTAGCGTTTGTCCACGTGGTATTTAGGGCTGAGGAGCCGGTGGGCCAGTTCTCCGTCGTTGGTCAGCAGCAGCAAGCCCTCCGTGTCCTTGTCCAGCCGGCCCACCGGGGCAAGACCAATGCGGCGCAGCTCCGGCGGCAAAAGGTCCAGGACCGTGGGCTGCTTTCTGTCCTCGGTGGCGGTGAGGACGCCGGCGGGCTTATGCAGCATAACATAGGTAAAGCGGCAGAGGGAGATGGTCTCGCCGGCCACGGTGACGACTGCCGCGGCCGGGTCCAGCTTGTCCTCGGCGGAGGCGGCCAGCCGGCCGTCAACACGCACCAGGCCCTGCCGTACCAACGCTTTCACCTCCCGGCGGGACCACTTCCCAGTGCCCGCCAGCAGCTTGTCGAGACGCTCCATAGGCCGCCTCCTTTCGGATTTTTACCCTATGATAGCATATTCTCATCAGATTGAAAATAGGTAATTATGAGGTGATGAATATGATGATATTACATATATCCAAACGGCGCATTGCCGTTATGGCGGTGTCATTTATGGTGATCGCTGCCGTAACCGTGGTGTTAGCCGGGTGCTTCTCTGACAAGGAAAATACCATTACACTTGCCGACACCGCAGAAATGGCAGACTATTTACAGCAGTTGGGCTGGCAGGTGGAGCCTGATCCGATCGAGACGCTGGACCTTCAGCTTCCCCAGACCCTGGGCGACACCTGGGGCGACTACGCCGCCATGCAGACCGAACAGGGCCTCCCCTTTGCAGACTTTGCCGGGCAGCCGATACGGCGCTACACATTCCGCATCACCAACTATCCCGGAATGGATGGAGGCGTGCAGGCCAACCTGTACCTGTGCGGTGATACGCTTATCGGCGGGGACGTTGTAGCCACCGGGAAGGGCGGCTTCCAGCACGGACTGACATATCCCGCGGTATAGAGCGCAAATCAGAATACATTTTGACATATCTCGTCAGAATTATACAAATTGTTTTCGAACATTGGCAAAAAAGAGGAAGCCTTTCGGCTTCCTCTTTTTAATTGGCTTTGTCCCTGTGGGGTCAGATTACTCGTCGATCTCGATGACGACGCCGGAACCCACGGTACGGCCACCCTCACGGATAGCGAAACGCAGACCGTTCTCGATAGCGATGGGGGTGATCAGCTCGACCTTCATGTCGACGTTATCGCCGGGCATGCACATCTCGGTGCCCTCGGGCAGGGTGATGACGCCGGTCACGTCGGTGGTACGGAAGTAGAACTGAGGACGATAGTTGTTGAAGAAGGGGGTGTGACGGCCGCCCTCGTCCTTGGTCAGAACGTAGACCTGGCCAACGAACTTGGTGTGGGGATGAATGGAACCGGGCTTGGACAGGACCTGGCCGCGCTCGATCTCGGTCTTGGCAACGCCACGCAGCAGAGCACCGATGTTATCGCCGGCCTCAGCGTAATCCAGCAGCTTGTGGAACATCTCGATACCGGTAACGGTGGTCTCGCGCTTCTCATCGGACAGACCGACGATCTCGACCTTCTCGTTCAGGTTCAGCTTACCACGCTCCACACGGCCGGTAGCCACGGTACCACGGCCGGAGATGGTGAACACGTCCTCGACGGGCATCAGGAAGGGCATATCCTCCTTGCGGTCGGGGGTGGGGATCCAGCTGTCAACAGCGTCCATCAGCTCCTTGATGCAGGCATACTCGGGAGCGTTGGGATCGGTGGACTCGGAAACCAGAGCGTTCAGAGCGCTGCCGCGGATGATGGGGGTCTCGTCGCCGGGGAAGCCGTAGAAGTCCAGCAGCTCGCGGACTTCCATCTCGACCAGCTCCAGCAGCTCCTCGTCGTCGACCTGGTCGCACTTGTTCAGGAAGACCAGCACGGAGGGCACGTTCACCTGACGGGCCAGCAGCAGGTGCTCACGAGTCTGAGCCATGGGGCCGTCGGAGGCGGCGATGACCAGGATAGCGCCGTCCATCTGGGCAGCACCGGTGATCATGTTCTTGATATAGTCGGCGTGGCCCGGGCAGTCGACGTGCGCGTAGTGACGCTTGGCGGTCTCATACTCCACGTGAGCGGTGTTGATGGTGATACCACGCTCGCGCTCTTCGGGAGCCTTATCGATGGAAGCGTAATCGGTGTACTCAGCACCGCCCTGCAGAGCCAGATACTTGGTGATAGCGGCGGTCAGGGTGGTCTTACCATGGTCGATGTGACCGATGGTGCCGATGTTAACGTGGGGCTTAGTTCTCTCAAATTTCTGCTTAGCCATTTGAAATGATCCTCCTTAACATTTTTGTATCGTGTGTGGGGCAGCGTTACAATCTAACACTGCCATTTTACAGTATTTTGGTGGGAAAATCAATCGTAAAATACGGTTTTAGAAATTTTCCCGGCCGGTACGCTTGGCGATCAGCTTCTCCTGCAGGCCCTTGGGCAGCTCGATATAGTGGCTGGGCTCCATGGTGTACTGACCGCGGCCCTGGGTGCGGGAACGCAGGTCGGTGGCATAGCCGAACATCTCAGCCAGCGGCACGAACGCGTCGATCTGCTGTGCGCCGGAACGCATCTCATAGCCCTGGATCTGTCCGCGCCGGGCATTCAGGTCGCCGATCACGTCGCCCATGTACTCGTCGGGGACGATGACACAGACCTTCATAATGGGCTCCAGCAGCGTGGGATCCGCCTTACGCATAGCCTCTTTGAAGGCCATGGAACCGGCGATCTTGAACGCCATCTCGGAGGAGTCCACCTCGTGATAGGAACCGTCGAACAGGGTGACCTTGACATCCACCACGGGATAGCCAGCCACGGTACCGGAGAGCATGGCGCCCTGGATACCGGCATCGATAGCGGGGATATACTCCTTGGGGATGGCGCCGCCCACCACGGCATTGACAAACTCGTAGCCCTTACCGGACTCGTTGGGCTCCACGTGGATCTTCACATGACCGTACTGGCCCTTACCGCCGGACTGACGGGCATACTTGGTATCCTGATCCACAGCCTTGCGGATGGTCTCCTTGTACGCCACCTGAGGCGCGCCCACATTGGCCTCCACCTTGAACTCGCGCAGCAGGCGGTCCACGATGATCTCCAGGTGCAGCTCGCCCATACCGGCGATGATGGTCTGGCCCGTCTCCTCATCGGTATAGGTGCGGAAGGTGGGGTCCTCCTCGGCCAGCTTGGCCAGAGCGACGCTCATCTTCTCCTGACCGGCCTTGGTCTTCGGCTCGATGGCCACGCGGATCACAGGCTCCGGGAACTCCATGGACTCCAGGATGATGGGATGCTTCTCATCACACAGGGTGTCGCCGGTGGTGGTATTCTTCAGGCCCACCACGGCGGCAATATCACCGGAGTAGACGGACTCGATATCCTCGCGGTGGTTGGCGTGCATCTGCAGGATGCGGCCCATACGCTCGCGCTTGCCCTTGGTGGCATTGAGGACCGAGGAACCGGTGGTCAGCGTGCCGGAGTAGACACGGAAGAAGCTCAGGCGGCCCACATAGGGGTCGGTCATGATCTTGAACGCCAGGGCTGCAAACGGCTCGTCATCGGAGGACTTGCGCTCCTCTTCCTCGTCGGTCTTGGGGTTGACACCCTTGATGGCGGGGACATCGGTGGGGGCGGGCATATAGTCCACGATGGCGTCCAGCAGCTTCTGTACGCCCTTGTTGCGATAGCTGGAACCGCAGGTCACGGGCACCATCTCCACAGCACAGGTGGCCTGGCGGATGGCGGCGCGGATCTTGGCGGTGGGGATCTCCTTCCCCTCCAGATACAGCTCCATGATCTCATCATCGAACATGGAGACCGCATCCAGCAGCTTCTCGCGGTACTCGTTGGCAAGGTCGACCATATCCTCGGGGATAGGCTCCACGCGCATATCCTTGCCCAACTGATCGTAATAGATATCGGCATCCATCTCCACCATGTCGATGATACCCTTGAAGGTATCCTCCTTCCCGATGGGCAGCTGGATGGGGACGGCGTTGGCCTTCAGCCGGTCGTGCACCATGTCCAGCACGTGATAGAAATCCGCGCCGGTGATGTCCATCTTGTTGACGTAGATCATCCGGGGGACATGGTAGTGATCGGCCTGACGCCACACAGTTTCGGACTGGGGTTCCACACCGCCCTTGGCACACATGACGGTGACAGACCCGTCCAGCACACGCAGAGAACGTTCCACCTCAACAGTGAAGTCCACGTGGCCCGGGGTGTCAATGATGTTGATACGCGTCTGGGGGAACTGATCCTTGGAGCCCTTCCAGTAGCAGGTGGTCGCGGCGGAGGTGATGGTGATACCACGCTCCTGCTCCTGCTCCATCCAGTCCATGGTAGCGGTACCCTCGTGCGTCTCACCCAGCTTGTAGTTCACGCCCGTGTAGTACAGAATACGCTCTGTGGTCGTGGTCTTGCCTGCATCGATGTGTGCCATGATGCCGATATTTCTTGTGTTTTCCAGTGTAACCTTTCTCGGCATACCGTTCTCCTTTTTGTGTCGTTGGTATGATTACCAGCGGAAGTGGGCGAAAGCCTTGTTGGACTCCGCCATCTTGTGGGTGTCCTCGCGCTTCTTCACGGCAGAGCCGGTGTTGTTGGCGGCGTCCATGATCTCGCCGGCCAGACGCTCGGCCATGGTGCGCTCACCGCGGGCGCGGGAGTAGTTGGTCAGCCAGCGCAGACCCAGGGTCTGACGACGGGCGGGACGAACCTCCATGGGGACCTGATAGGTGGCGCCGCCCACACGGCGGGCCTTGACTTCCAGGCTGGGCATGATGTTTTCCATCGCCTGGGTGAACACTTCCAGAGGATCCTTCTCGGTCTTGTCCTTGATGATGTCAAAGGCACCGTAAACGACCTTCTGGGCGACGCCCTTTTTACCGTCCAACATGATGCTGTTGACCAGCTTGGTCACCAGCACGGAGTTGTACATAGGATCGGGCAAGATCTCTCTCTTGGGAACATTACCTCTTCTGGGCACTATGCTTCCCTCCTTCATAAAAATATGATTTCACAGGTACTCAACAGCTTGCGAAGGCTGTTGTACGGCCTGCCAAAGAGGTATTTTTATATATAGTATATAAGAAACCTTTTCGGCAAAGCTCATGCTGCAAGTTTTACTTGCTCTTGGGGCGCTTTGCGCCGTACTTGGAACGGGCCTGCATACGGCCGGACACACCCTGGGTATCCAGCGTACCACGGATGATGTGGTAACGGACGCCGGGCAGGTCCTTGACACGGCCGCCGCGGATCATCACGACGGAGTGCTCCTGCAGGGAGTGACCCACGCCGGGGATGTAGGCGGTGACTTCGTAGCCGTTGGTCAGACGCACACGGGCGATCTTACGGAGCGCGGAGTTGGGCTTCTTGGGGGTCGCAGTTCTGACGGCGGTGCAGACGCCACGCTTCTGGGGAGAGCTCAGGTCGGTCTCCTTGTTCTTCAGCGTATTCAGGCCCTTCTGCATAGCGGGAGAATTGGACTTGTAGGTGCTCTTCTTCCGGCCCTGCTTGACCAGCTGGTTAAAAGTAGGCATTTGGTTTCTCCTTTCGTAAGATTTGTGGGACGTATGTCCCTTTATTTTTCCACGGAACAGAGGGTATCTATTCCGGATGGAACGTTATTCAGCCGTTCAGGACGGCCACAGCGGCGGCAGGCACGGCGATACCGCAGGCAGTACCCAGCTGCCGCAGCGTCATGCTGCTGTCACAGGGGATGGCCTTTTCCGCGCACAGGGCGCGCAGAGGATCGGTGAGCCGGGGATCGGCGTCACAGGCCAGATAGACGTGGGCGGCAGCACCCTGGACAAGGGCACGACGGGTCTGCTTCAAGCCCACGACTTTTCCCTTGGCGGTCAGTTCTCCGGGCACAGGCGCTCTCCTCCTGTCGTCGCATAACAAATCCCGCGGGCAATTCCCGCGCAATTTGAAATTATAGCATAGCTGCGCGGAAGCGTCAAGTGTGTTTCGCGGGAAAGTTTGTGAATTCCACTGAAATTCCACGGATAATTTCAGAAGATATCACGAAAAGCTACCCCGGATGCGCTTCCGGCGTCCGATGAAAAGAGGAGGCCGGAGGGCCTCCTCTTTCAGATGTTCGGTTTCGGCTTACAGCGCGTCGCCGGTGTCCGTCTCGGGACCGTCGCTCTCAGGGAGCTCCGCCTCGTCCACGTCCGCCGGCGCCTCCACAGGTGTGGGGACCTCCGTGTGCATGGCCTCGGCCTCGTCCTTCTTCTCGGCCTCGGTCTCGGGGACCATCTCCTCCGCCAGCTGGCGATAGGCGGTCAGGCCGGCGCCGGCGGGAATGAGCTTGCCGATGATGACGTTCTCCTTCAGGCCGACCAGGTGGTCCACCTTGCCCTTGATGGCGGCCTCGGTCAGGACCTTGGTGGTCTCCTGGAACGAGGCGGCGGACAGGAAGGAGTCTGTTGCCAGAGAGGCCTTGGTGATACCCATCAGCAGCTGGGTGTAGGTGGCCTCCTGCAGCTCCTCGCCGTCCTCACGCTTCTCGCCGGCGGCGATACGGGCGCGGACCGCTGCGTTGGCGTCCTCCACCTCCATCACGTCGGCCATAGCGCCGGAGAGCAGCCCCTCGGCGTCGTTGGCATCCTCCACGCGGACCTTACGCATCATCTGGCGCACGATGACCTCGATGTGCTTATCGTTGATATCCACGCCCTGCTGACGGTAGACCTTCAGGACCTCCTGGATCAGGTAGTTGTGGACCGCGGAGGCACCGCGGATACGCAGCACGTCGTGGGGGTTCAGTGCGCCGTCCTGCAGCTGACGGCCCTTCTCGATGACCTCGCCGTCCTGCACCAGCAGGCCGGTGTGGGGCACCGCGTAGGTGCGGGTATCGCCGTCATCGGCGGTGATGATAATATTCAGCAGGCTGCCCTTGGTAGCCTCCTCGAAGCGGACCTTGCCGCCGATCTCGGCGATGGTGGCCATCTTCTTGGGCTTGCGGGCCTCGAACAGCTCCTCCACTCGGGGAAGACCCTGGGTGATGTCGCCGCCGGCCACGCCGCCGGTGTGGAAGGTACGCATGGTCAGCTGGGTACCGGGCTCGCCGATGGACTGGGCGGCAATGATGCCGACCGCCTCGCCGGGGCCGACGGGCTTGCTGGTGGCCAGGTTCATGCCGTAGCACTTGGCGCAGATACCGCTGTGGGCACGGCAGGTGAGCACGGTGCGGATCTCGGCGGAGTGGATGTCGAAGGACTCCATCAGCGCGGCGTCATCCTCGGTCATCATGTGATCCTTGGAGATGAGTACCTCGTCGGTGCCGGGCTTGAGGATATCACGGACCGGGAAGCGGCCCTTGATGCGCTCGGAGAACTTCTCGATGACCTGACCGCCCTCGCTGATCTCAGACACCACGATGCCCTTTTCCACACCGCAGTCGGCCTCGCGGATGATGACATCCTGGCAGACATCCACCATGCGGCGGGTCAGATAGCCGGAGTCGGCGGTACGGAGGGCCGTATCGGCCAGGCCCTTACGGGCGCCTCGGCTGGAGGTGAAGTACTCCAGCACGGACAGGCCCTCACGGAAGTTGGCCTTGATGGGGATCTCGATGGTCTTACCGGCGGTGTTGGCCATCAGGCCGCGCATACCGGTCAGCTGACGGATCTGCTTCATGGAACCACGGGCGCCGGAGTCCGCCATCATGAAGATGGGGTTGTACTTGTTCATGTTGGCGGTCAGGGCGTCAGTAACGTCGGCGGTGGTCTTTTCCCACTCGCGGACCACCAGCTTGTAGCGCTCCTCGTCGGTGATGAAGCCCATGTTGTACTGATCCTCGATCTCCACCACGCGCTTTTCGGTCTCGTCGATCAGCTCGTACTTGGCCTTGGGCACCGTCATATCCGCGATGGAGATGGTGATGGAGCCGCGGGTAGAGTACTTGTAGCCGGTGGCCTTGATGTTGTCCAGCACCTCGGCAGCGATGGTGAAGCCATACTGCTTGATGGTCTTGTCGACGATCTTGCCCAGCAGCTTCTTGCCGCAGGTCTCGGTGATCTCGTAGTCAAAGAACTTGTCGGAGGGTGTACCGTCCTCGTTGAAGCGCTTGACAAAGCCCAGGTCCTGGGGGATATTGCGGTTGAAGATGATGCGGCCGGCGGTGGCGCGGACCACATGACTGACCTTCACACCGTTCAGCTCCTTGGTCACGCGGACCCAGATGGGCTGGTGGATACCGATGATGTGCTCGTTGTAGGCCATCAGCGCCTCGTCCTCATCGCGGTAGATGTTCATGTGGACGGAGGCTTTCTCCTCTTCGGTAAGCTCATCGTAGGTCTTGCCGGCCAGGGCGAAGTCCACGCCCTCGGGCCAGTACTCGTCGTTGGTCATCTGGCAGCAGCCGTTTTCGAAGCGCTCGAAGGTCAGGTAGTAGGAGCCCAGCACCATATCCTGCGTAGGCACGGTGACGGGGCCGCCGTCCTGGGGACGCAGCAGGTTGTTGGCGGACAGCATCAGCAGACGCGCCTCGGCCTGTGCTTCGGCGGACAGAGGAACGTGGATAGCCATCTGGTCGCCGTCGAAGTCGGCGTTGAAGGCGGTACAAGCCAGCGGGTGCAAACGGATAGCCTTTCCTTCGATCAATTTCGGCTGAAAGGCCTGAATACCCAAACGGTGTAATGTAGGTGCACGGTTCATCAGTACAGGATATCCGTCGATTACTGTTTCAACAACATCCCAGATACGAGGATCACGACGTTCGATTAATTTTTCTGCATTTTTAGGATTTTGTGCTAATCCTTGGTTTACGATTTCATTAATGATAAATGGTTTAAACAAGTTAACTGCCATTTCACGTGGAATACCAGCTTGATACATTTTTAAATCTGGTCCAATAACGATAACGGACCGACCTGAATAATCAACACGTTTACCAAGTAAATTTTGACGGAAACGACCTTGTTT
>OKTD01000440.1_pt1 | contig 19677 bp, 24 predicted proteins | sample 1606161 | NCBI WGS metagenome assembly OKTD01 (sample SAMEA3879527, study PRJEB24766) | human gut metagenome | biome: human-associated habitat; feature: feces | place: USA | collected 1985/1987 | reverse complement strand
CCCCGTTTATCCAATAAAAAGGAGTGTATCGCTATGATGAAGAACCTCGATGTGGCCACCGTACTGACCCTGCGGGATCAGGTGGCCTATCAGCCGGGGCAGGTGGTCAGCAAGACGCTGGCCCAGAACGACGCCGTCAGTGTGACGCTGTTTGCCTTCGACAAGGACGAGGAGATCAGCACCCACGAGTCCGGCGGCGACGCGCTGGTGACGTGCCTGGACGGCGTGGGCCGCGTGACCGTGGACGGCGTACCCCATGTGCTGCACACCGGCGAGTCCATCCTCATGCCGGCGCGGCATCCGCACGCGGTGTATGGACAGGAGCAATTCAAAATGCTGCTGGTGGTCGTATTCTGAGAACGTCAAACGTGCGTGGATCTGCTTTGTCTGGCGGTGGAAATTGTCTGTTGCAATTTCCACCGCGTTGTGGTATCATGCGAAAAAATTTCCCAACAGGAGGGATGCATATGTACATAAACCATGAGAAATATGCGCTGGTGAACGGCGTGGTGCTGGACGGAACGCGGGACATGGCGTCCCGAACGGGGCTGGCTGTCTGTGTGGATGGGGACCGCATTGCTGCCGTCTGCGACGCGGCCGATGTGCCGGAGGGCTATGCGCGCGTGGACCTGGGCGGCAAATACCTGCTGCCGGGGCTGATCAATCTGCATGTGCATCTGCCCGCCTCCGGCAAGCCCCGGAAAAAGCCCTCCGACCCTAAGAAGCTGGTGAAGCTCATCACCTCCAACGGCCTGATGCGCCGCATCGGCGTGAAGATGTGCGAGGGTTACGCCAGGACGGAGCTGCTGTCCGGCGTGACCACTATCCGTACCGTGGGCGGCGTGGCGGACTTCGACACGATCATTCGCGATGCGGCCAGGCGGGGCGAGATCCTGTCTCCCCGGGTGGTGGCGTCCAATATGGCGGTGTCGGTACCCGGCGGGCACATGGCCGGGTCGCTGGCCTATGAGGCCCGCACGCCGGAGGAGGCCGCGGCCTTCGTGGAGAAGATCGCGGCGGAAAAGCCCGACCTGATCAAGCTGATGATCACCGGCGGCGTTATGGACGCCGAAGTGGTGGGCGAGCCGGGCGTGCTGCGGATGCAGCCGGCACTGGTCAAGGCGGCCTGCGATAAGGCCCATGCGCTGGGAATGCAGGTGGCCGCTCATGTGGAGAGCCCGGAGGGCGTCCGGGTGGCGCTGGAAAACGGCGTGGACTCCATCGAGCACGGCGCGAAGCCGGATGGGCACATCATGCAGCTGTGTAAGGAACGCGGCGCTTTCCAGGTGTCCACCATCTCGCCTGCCGTGCCCTATGCGCTGTTCGACCGCAGTATCTCTCACGCCACCTATGAGCAGCAGGAGAACGGCAAGGTGGTGTTTGAGGGTATTATCGCCATGGCGAAGGCCTGTCTGGCGGATGGTGTCCCCGTGGGTCTGGGCACCGACACCGGCTGCCCCTATATCACCCACTACGATATGTGGCGGGAGCTATGCTACTTTGTGAAGTACTGCGGCGTGACGCCGGCGTTTGCGCTGCACAGCGCCACGCTGGGCAATGCGGCGCTGGCGGGTATTGCCGGCGAGACCGGCTCCATCCAGCCGGGCAAGTGCGCGGATATGATCGTCTGCGCGGCGGACCCGCTGGCCGATCTGACCGCCCTGCGGACGCTGGATATGGTCATTAAGTCCGGCTATCGTGTGGGACATCCCCAAGTGAAGAAAATGGACAATGTGGAACGGGAGCTGGACAAGTTCCTGTAAATACAGTGTATCCCCCCGGCGGAGCCGGGGGGATATTTATTCGCTTATTGGCATTGCAGGCCCAACTGGTAGAAGGCCACGGCCGCCGCGGCAGCTACATTCAGGCTGTCCACCCCATGGGTCATGGGGATCATCACCGTGTGGTCGCATTGGGCGATGGTGCCGTCGGCCAGCCCGTCGCCCTCGGTGCCCAGCACCACCGCCAGCCTCTCCGCTGACAACAGGCGTGGGTCATCCAGCCGCAGGGAGTCCTCCCGCAGGGCCATGGCCGCGGTGGTGAAGCCCAGATCGTGCAGTGCCGCCGTCCAGTCGCCCTCCGGCAGATAGGTCCATGGCACCAGGAATACATTACCCATGCTTACCCGGGAAGCCCGGCGATACAGGGGGTCGCTGCCCTCTGTGGTCAGCAGGACGGCGTCCATGCCCAGGGCGGCCGCGCAGCGGAAAATGGCGCCCACGTTGGTGGGGTTCATCACGTTTTCCAGTACGGCGATGCGCCGCGCGCCGGCGCAGACCTCTGCCACGGAGGGCAGGGGAGGGCGGCGCATGGCGCACAGCATCCCGCGGGTCAGGTGGAAGCCGGTGAGCTGCGTCAGCACCTCCAGGGAGGCGGTATAGACGGGGAGGTCCGGGTCACAGCGACCCAGTATCTCGGCGCCTTTGCCGGTGATATGCTGCGGTTCCATCAGGAACGACACCGGTACGCACCCGGCGTCCAGCGCACGGCCGATGACCAGCGGGCTCTCGGCGATGAACAGGGCGTTGGCCGGGTCGGCCCGGTTGACCAGCTGGTTTTCCGTGGCCCGGGCGTAGACGTCCAGCGCCGGGTCGGAAAAGTCGTGTATCTCAATGACCTGTGCCATATCACTTCCACTCCTTCAGCAGCGTTTCCAGTGCCGTCCGGTAATAGGCGGCGGCGTTGGCTCGGGCGTCCTCAAGGGTCGCCCCGGCGGGGTTGATACTGCGGACGGCCCGCAGATCCAGCGGTGCCCATTGCTCCGGTGTCAGCGCCACCCGTCCGGCCAGTACGGCAGCGGGGACACGCAGCTTCTGACACCGGCCTGCCACGCCGCTGATGGCCTTGCCGCCCAGGCTTTGGGCATCAAAGGAACCCTCGCCGGTGACCACCAGGTCGCAGTCCACTGCGCGGCGGTCGAAGTCCACGGTGTCCAGCACCGTCGTGATACCGGAGCGCAGGGCACCGCACAACAGCGCGGCGCAGCCTGCGCCGAAGCCGCCGGCGGCACCGCCGCCGGGGAGGGTATCCACCTCCGCACCCAGCTGTGCATGCAGCACCGCGGCGAGATGCCGAAGTCCCGCGTCCAGACGCTGCACGCAGGCATCGTTCGCCCCCTTCTGCGGAGCGAAGATGTACGCCGCGCCGGTTTCGCCGTACAGGGGGTTGTCGATGTCGCACATGACCGTCAGCACACCGGGCCGCAGGCCGGGATGCCGCCCGGACAGGTCGATAGCCTCGATGTCCGCCAGCGTGCCGCCGGTGGGCACGAAGCCGCGGCCCTGCCGGTCGTAAAACCGAACGCCAAGCGCTGCGGCCGCACCGCAGCCGCCGTCGTTGGTGCAGCTGCCGCCCAGACCCAGGATCAGGCGCTTTGCGCCGTGATCCAGCGCGTGGGCCAGAAGCTGTCCCACACCGTAGGTGGTGGCCGCCTCCGGGTCGGGACGGCCCTCGGCCTGGTGCAGGCCCGCTGCTGCGGCGCACTCCACCACCGCTGTGCCGTCGGGCAGCAGGCCGTAGAAGCCGTCGATAGTGCCGCCAAAGGGACCGGACACGGGAAGGGCGATACGCTGTCCGCCGCAGGCATCCAGAAAGCAGTCTGTGGTGCCCTCGCCGCCATCGGCCACCGGCAGGGCGTCGATGTGCCAGCCGGGGATATGGAGACTGCGGGCGATGCGGCAGATGTCCGGGGAGGACAGCGTGCCTTTGAATGAGTCGGAGAGGACAAGACAGCGTTTCATGGAGCGCACTCCCTTCGTTTTGATAAGGGGATTATACCAGCCGGGAGAAAAAAACACAAGGGACGGCGTAGGCCGTCCCTCATGTTTTGTACGTTATTTGCTATACCGATTTGAGGAGAGGAGAGGACTTACTTGGCCAGCAGCTTAGCAGCACGCTTCTTGCCGTACATGCAGCAGGCTACCACATACGCCACAGCGCAGGCCACGCCGATGATGTAGGCGGGCGTCCAGGGAATGTTGAAGCCGATGTGGGCGTTGGCGATGTAGGTCACGCAGATGAAGGTGTAGAAGCAGCCGGGGATCATGGGGATCCAAGCCCACTTACCCTTGCCGTTCTCGAACATCCACGCGGTGATGCACAGGAAGGCGAACAGGGACAGGGTCTGGTTGGCCCATGCGAAGTAACGCCACAGGATGTTGAAGCCGTCGGCATTGGTCTTGGCGAACACGAGGATGGCGATGACCAGCGCGAAGATAGGCACAGCCAGCTTGATGCGCTTGCCGTTGGTGGACTGGTCGATGTGCAGCGTCTCAGACAGGCTCAGGCGCAGGGCGCGCAGTGCCGTATCACCGGAGGTGATGGGCAGCACGATGACGCCCAGCAGGGCGATGATGCCGCCCACATGACCCAGCAGGTACTTGCAGACCACGCCCACGGTGCCGGTAGCCAGCCCGGCATTGGGCTCCTGCAAAGCCAGGTTGTACACGCCCATGGCGCCGGCAGCCCAAACCATGGCGATGAAGCCTTCCAGCACCATCATGTTGTAGAAGGTGTTGCGGCCCTGACGCTCGCTCTTCATGGTACGGGAGATGATAGCGGTCTGGGTGGAGTGGAAGCCGGACAGAATGCCGCAGGCCACGGTCACGAAGAAGATGGGCAGGAAGTGACCGTTGGTGAAGTAGTCCGCGTAGGTGAACGTACCCACGGTGCCGTCAGCACCGGTGAGGCTCAGCACGGGAGCAGCCCAACTGTCCCAGATGTTCATCAGGGGCATACCGGTGACGAAGATGCCGATGAAGATGCCGATGGCGGAGAACAGCAGGATACCGCCGAAGATGGGGTAGATCTTGCCGATGATGGCGTCGATGGGGAACACGGTGGCGATCAGATAATACAGGAAGATGACACCGTAGATGACCCACGTGGAGACGGAGGTAGCCTTGCCGTCAAAGCCAAAGAGCTGCGTGGCGGCGATGTCGCCGGGGGTGTAGATGAACACAGCGCCCACCAGCAGCAGCAGCACGCACACGAACACGTTGTAGAACTTATAGATACCCTTGGTGGAGTACCGGCGGATCATCTCAGGCATCTGGGTGCCGCCGTCGCGCAGGCAGATCATGCCGGAGAAATAGTCGTGCATGGCGCCGCCGATGACGTTGCCGATGGGGATGGTCAGGAACGCGATGGGTCCAAACAGGATGCCCTGGATCGGCCCGAGGATGGGGCCGGTGCCCGCGATGTTCAGTAGGTTGATGAGGCTATTTTTCCAGCCGCGCATGGGAACGAAGTCAACGCCGTCCTCCTTGGTGTAGGCGGGCGTCTTGCGGTCGTCAGGACCAAAGACCTTTTCGCAGAAGCGGCCGTACAGTGCAGCACCGCCCAGCAAAATAACGAGGCCGATGATGAATGTCGTCACAAAAACACACTCTCCTTTGTAAAGTGGATTTTCTCTTTCCGGAACGTCCGGATCGTCCCGAAAAATCATGCTCAGATTATAACACTGAGTGAATAAATTGCACGTTAATCTTTGCGGCGTGTACATAAAAATGTCATAAATAAAAGGTCGAAACCTGTAAAGAATTGCCGTAAAAAGAAACTTGTAAAAGTATTTAACAATGAGGGACTTTTACGAGTTTTCCTGTCGCGAACCAAAATACAAACGGTGTTTGACTGCCAAAATTTTTGTCTGGCGGTAACGTTGCAGGGGAAACGGCAAGATCACCTGGGCACTTGCCCGCTTTCGGCAAACGTGGTATCATAGCAATAATATGAGAAAGGGAGGATATGCCTGTGGAATACAACAAGTCCATCAACGCCATGACCCCCGGCGACGAGATCGAGGGCTACTACATACTCAAGTCCGCCAACCCCAAGGTGGCCGCCAACGGCAAGCCATTCCTGACCGGAGCGCTCAGCGACCGTACCGGCACGATGGAGCTGAAGGTCTGGGACTATACCGGGCCGCTGACCGCCGCCGACGAGGGCACCGTGGTCAAGGTGCGGGGTACCGTGGGTGAGTATCGGGGCACCGCGCAGTTCACCGCCGCGCGTATCCGTCAGGCGGCCCAGGAGGATCCGGTGGATGTGTCCGCCCTGGTGCCCACTGCGCCCATCGACTGCGGCGCGGCGATGGAGGATCTGCGCCGTGCGGCGGCCTCCATTACGGACCCGGACTACCGTGCCGTGGCCGAGGCCATGCTGGAGGCCCACGGGGAGACGCTCGCGTCCATCCCCGCCGCCAAGAGCGTACACCATGCCTTCCTGGGCGGCCTGCTGATGCACACCGCCAACATGGTGAAGATCGCGGACTTCCTGGCGGGAATGTACCCGGAGACGATCGACCGCAGCCTACTGCTGACGGGGACGCTGCTCCACGATATGGCGAAGGCGCAGGAGTTCGTGTTCTCGCAGCTGGGTCTGGCCACGGATTACTCCATTAAGGGTCAACTGCTGGGGCACCTGGTCATGGGAGCGCAGGACGCGGCGGAGACTGCCGCCCGCCTGGGCGTGCCGGAGGAGAAGTCCGTGCTGCTGCAGCACCTGATCCTCTCCCACCACGGTGAACCGGAATTCGGCGCGGCGGTGCGCCCTCTGTGCGCTGAGGCGGAGCTGCTGAGCCTGATCGACGCGGTGGACAGCCGTATGGAGATCTACCGCGAGACGTATGATACGATGGAGCCGGACACCTTCAGTCCGCGCATCTTTGCGTTGGAGAAAAAGGTGTTCAGGCACGCGTAGGCTCTTGACAAACGGCGGCGCGGAGAGTACCCTGTCGTCAGTGCCCACAGGGCACAATACACATTTTATTAAGGAGACGCGTTTGAAACTCAATACCCTGACACTGGAGCGTGTGGCCTGACCGGGAGGTCTGGCAGCCATCGATTGACAAGAGCAAACACGCCTGCCCTTGTCAATTGATGGCGATATGCACGCCATTCCTCCCGGAGCATGAAAACACATCTTCAGGAGGAAACACCATGAACCGCGAAAACAAGCGGAAGACCTTTGAAAAAGGCTACTACAAGACCCATCCCTGCAATGACACCTTCACCTGCAAGGTCTGCGGCCGACTCTGCACACCGCGGGAGGCCGGCAGCGACCACCGCAACCACTGCCCCAACTGCCTCTCCAGCCTGCACGTAGACATCGAGCCCGGCGACCGGGCTGCCGACTGCGGCGGCATCATGGAGCCGGTGGCGGTCTGGGTACGCAGGGGTGGTGAATGGGCGATCATCCACCGCTGCAAGCGCTGCGGCGCGCTCAGTTCCAACCGTGTGGCGGCGGACGACAATCCCATGAAGCTCATGTCCATCGCCATGAGGCCCCTGTGTGAGCCGCCGTTCCCACTGGAGCGCATCGAGGAGATGACCGCCCTCATGGCCGGCGACGGCCGAATGAAGTAGCCCCAGCAAAAGCAAAACCACCCGTTAGGGTGGTTTTGTTTTTGCTGTTATCTTATCATGGCACAAATAGATTCGAACACGTCCCCATACCGCAAGGGAGGCGCTGCGTGCAGGGCGGCCTATTAAGGGAGCAGCTTCAGATCAGCGAGGGTGCATTGCTTTCAATGGCGGGTATCTGCATAAGTGGTACCTCCCGGCAAAGCCCTTGTGTATTTGCGGATCATCGAAGCGGCGTAAAGCATGACCAGCAGCTCCGTGACTGGCATCGCAAACCAGATCGCATCGGCGTTGACCAGCGCAGGAAGAACCATGATCAAAATGCCGCTGATGACAAGTCCCCGTGCCACAGAAACAACGAACGCTGCCTTCGGCTTCATGATCGCCTGGAAATAATAGGTCGAGAAGATGTTGAACGGCAGCAGCAGGAAGGATAACGCATAGGTGCGGACAATGGTAGGAGCCATCCGCTCCGAAGAAGGTCAGGATGGGGCGCTCGAAGCATATGGCCCCGATTCATGCCAGAATGGATAAGATCACTGCGCCGATCACGGCCGATGTGAAATACTGGTTCTCACTCCCGTCGCATTTCTCGCTGCCGCGCTTTGTACTGAAAATCACGCTGCCGCCGATGCCCATCAAAAGGCCAAGACTGTAGATGATGTTCCAGACCGGAGCGACGACCGCCAATGCCGCCGTTCCCTGCGGCCCGTGGTACTGGCCGAATAGACCGATGTGATCATGGCGCTGCCAAACGCAGCCGACAGGTATTTAAAGTACATTGCATTACCGCCAATAATCTATTGTAAAAAACGTCGAAATGTGTTAGAACAAAATAGAAATATATTTGAAGGAGTGGTTTTATGCTAAATTATACTTTAGGAACGATAGAAGCTTCTGAAGCCTTGATCAAAGATTTATATATTGATTTAAGAGCAAAAGTTAATGCATGGTCAAAAATAACTCAACAAACGCCTCAGGCACGTATGGGATATGTTGGTCAGCATTTGGTGAGTGTCGTAACAGGATACCCTGGCGGAAAATCCGGTGCTCGTGGTTATGATTTAGTTATAGATGATGAAAGACATGGTGAAATTAAAACTTGTTATAGAGTCGATCAATTAGGGTCTTGTAATGCTTGTGGTGCAGTTGTTTCAAGTTTAGAAACGGAATGTGCTGTATGCAGCTCTACAAGCATTAATAGGAAAGATGATTCGAAGTGGTTAATAGCAATCCGAAACAATGACGAGTTTGCAAAGTTATTGGATCCTTACAGATATTACTTTGTTCTTTTTGAATTCGAATCCATATATGATAGCAACAACAACGACATTATTGCATCAATATGGGAAGTTGACCCAAAGAGTAAAGGGTTTGCGTACTGTATGATTGACTATTATCTCAATATTCGTTCACAGTCAACATCTAAAGCACCGTTTAACATGTGGCCTCATATGCTAAAATTCGCATTAACAGAACCAACTTTGATTTACAGATCAAAAATCACAAATGATGGCAATATAATCACCGATGTATTCCCATCCAAAAACAATACTTATTCAGATGTACTACTTCCTTTAAGTTCATATTCTGGATCAACTACCATAAGTGTAGCTAACATTAAAAATGTTATTAAAAAATACAGCCCATCTGCTCGTGTTAATGGATTAAATAAAGAAAAGCTATTGCAATTATTAGAAGACATAAGGAAAACTAATAATATAACCAATGCCGATCTATGCAACAAATTCGCGGATGAAATATATTTGCCTAAAATCGTTTTGAAAAAAGCAGATATACCACTATCGTTACGCTCACAGTTTATCGATTTAAGATAATTATAATAGCGCCATCTGTCTACATGCTAATCGTTCTAACGACTTTTCGTAATACTCTTGTTCTATTTCAAATCCAATATAATTACGCTTGTTATTAATACAAGCCAAGGCTGTTGAACCTCCACCCATAAATGGATCTAAAACAATATCGTCCTCATCACTGCTTGCAAGAATTAGTCTTGCAAGCAGTTTTTGTGGTTTTTGGGTAGGATGGATGCGGTCTTTTTCTTCATAAAAATTCACATCATCCCATACATCTGTTAACCCAATTTGTGCATGATATGTTTGACTAATCTTATCGTATGGAATGTTAAATTCAAGAATTGTTTGCAATTTGTCCCACAATTCTTCAGTGGGTAATTGCTCGCAAACATTTTTGCCTGTATAAATACTCCACATACCGCCACCGTTTGATTTGACACCCAACATCTCATTGATTTGTTTTGCGGAATAACCTAATTCTTTTTGCCTTTGCTTTAAAAAGGATTTTGCAAAAGGTTTGGGATCTTTACATAAAAATAAAATACTTTCGGTCACATTAGGGAACATTCGATAATTTTTAGTTGCTCGCCCAGATACAGCTTGCATGCCTTTATTCAATACTATTTGTTGTCTAAGTTCAAAACCATACTTTTCTAAAATAGGCAACAATCTACTTAACATTCTAAAATAACCAAACAAATAGAAACTACCGCCCATTCTTAAAACACGGGCAGCTTCTGCAATCCATTTTTCTGACCATTCAAGATAGTCTTCTTCTGTTCTCCAAAGATAATCCCATTTTTCGCCGATAACCTTAAAATATGGTGGATCCGCGATGATAAGGTCTATAGACTCCTCATCTATCATTTGATTCATTCCGGCGACGCAATCTATATTATAAATAATGTTTGTATCCATTTTTTTACCTTCTCTTTATTTATCGAACCTGATCTCCATTAGCTAAAACAAAATACTGTTCATATTTCACATTGAGCACATTAGCAATTTGATTTAGCTCATCTTGTGTAACCGTATTTCTCTTAAGTTTAACACTGAAATTTTGTGGTGTTTGATTTATTCTTCTTGCCAATTCTGACAAACTTACGCCAGAACGCACACAAAGAACTCGTATCTGTTCAGAAGTAGTCATAATAAGCCTCCATACAACTATTATCACAGTTGACATTATAAATCGTTTGATTGATAATATCAACTGTTTCTTTGAGAAACGAGGGTGGCAAACTCGTTAAGTTAAGTTGATATGCAAAAACGAGGGAGACCTGAACTCAAGTCTGACAATGAAACAAAAAGAAACCTTTGAAAAAATCAAGGACTGCACAAGTGAACTGTCCTGCATCACTGAGTGTGAAGCGTTCAGTTCAGGATTTATCTTGGCCACTCGCATCATGGCGGAAGTGATGCAAGGCTTGGAGGAGGCCGAGAATATGCTACAAACCACAGTAATTTCTAAATTATAAAACAACTCATAAAAATCAAAAATCCGAACGTATCACCATTGATGATAATGTTCGGATTTTTTGACTTGTGGTGGAGCTGAGGGGAGTCGAACCCCTGTCCGAAAGCGCTTTGACAAGATTTTCTCCGGGCGCAGTCAGGTTTCAGCATTCCCTCTCCGCGCAGACACCTGACAGACTGCGCGGTTCAGTAGAGTCATAATGCATGGGCGGGGCAACTCTTACCCGCCGCACGTCCGCCGCATAAACGACGCCTTCCCCGGCCTGCGGCCTCTCCGGTTCAGACGGCTGCCTTTAGTTAGGCAGCGACAGCAATACGATTGTTGTCAGTTAATTTTTAAGTTGCCCGTTTTATGGCGGTCAGGCGCCGCCGCCCGCTTATCCAGCCTCCACACCCCCGTCGAAACCGGTGCAGCCCCATATTGGGGATTTTTTGGGTATTGTTCCAATACCCGGGGAAAATCGGTGCAGCCCCATGAGGGGTTTGTGCGTTGTGCGACACTGGGGAACAGCGTAGTCCGCGAGGGACTTGCGCATTGTGCGATACTGGGGAACAGTACAGCCCATAAGGTTTTTGCGCGCTGTGCACACACGACCCATGGGAATATTTACATATGTGTGGGGGAGGGGGACCCTCCCCCACGCAGAAAACTTATCTCCCGAAGGGATCGGCCAGCTTCTCCGGCTCCGGATACGTCACGCCCTGGGTGTCCACGGTGACCTTCGCCATGACCTGGTCCTTCTTGGGCTTGTTGGTCATCATGTTCCGGGGCTGGTTGGCGATGCGGTCCACCACGTCCATGCCGTCCATCACGCAGCCGAAGGCGGCGTACTGCCCATCCAGGTGGGGCGCGTCCTTGTGCATGATGAAGAACTGGCTGCCGGCGCTGTCCATGGGCTGCGCCCGAGCCATGCTCAGCACACCGCGGGTGTGGCGCAGATCGTTCTGCACACCGTTGGCGGCGAACTCGCCCTTGATGCAGTACCCCGGGCCGCCCATGCCGGTTCCGTCGGGGCAGCCGCCCTGGATCATAAAGCCGGGGATGACCCGGTGGAAGATCAGCCCGTCGTAGTATCCGGCGTTGGCCAGAGCGATAAAGTTGTACACGCTCTGGGGCGCGATGTCGGGATACAACTCGGCAACGATCTTGCCGCCGTCCTGCATTTCAAAAGTCACGATAGGATTTGCCATTCCGTTTCCCTCACTTTGTCATAAGAATATGCGCGCTTCCCGCGCAATGTCATACCATTCAATACCCGCGGTTTTTCTCCCGCATGGCGCGGTCCATCTCCCGCTTGGCGTCCCGCTTGGCCACGGCCTCCCGCTTGTCGTAGGTCTTCTTGCCCTTGCACAGGCCCAACTCCACCTTCACCCGGGAATTCTTGAAATATACCGACAGCGGTATCAGCGCATAGCCCTCCTGCTTTTGCAGGTCGTGGAGCTTCCGTATTTCCCGCTTGTGCAGCAGCAGCCGCTTGGGCCGGTCCGGATCGCGGTTGAAGATGTTGCCGTGGTCATAGGGGGAGATGTGGAAGCTGTAGGCGTACACCTCGCCGTCCTTGGCCACGCAGAAGGCGTCCTTCAGGTTCAGGGTGCCGGCGCGGATGGACTTGACCTCCGTGCCGAACAGCTCGATGCCGGCCTCGTAGCGGTCCTCCACGAAGTAGTCGTGGTATGCCTTGCGGTTCTGGGCAATGGTCTTGGTGCCGGACTTGTCCATGGAGACACCTCCTTCCGGTAACGTGAACGATAGTATACCATATTTTCTCGCATCGCGCAAGGGGGATAGAGGGGTGGTAATTTTGAACTTTCTGTGCTATACTGGGGCAAAAAACGAAGGGAGACGCTTCTATGGATATGACTGAGAAAACACTGGAGAGCCGTGAGGTCTACCGCGGCCGCATCCTGCGCGTGCGGGAGGACAGGGTACGCCTGCCCAACGGGAAAGAGGGGGTCCGCGAGGTGGTGGAGCACCCCGGCGGCGTGGGCATTCTGGCCCTGGACGGCGACGACGTGCTGCTGGTGAAGCAGTACCGCTACGCCTTTTCCCGGGTGCTGACGGAGATACCCGCCGGCAAACGGGAGCCGGGCGAGGACCCCTTCGTCACGGCCCAGCGGGAGCTGAAGGAGGAGATCGGGGCCACGGCGGAGGCGTGGACGGACCTGGGGGCGCTGATCGCTTCTCCCGGCTGCTATGGCGAGACGCTGTACCTGTTCCTGGCCTGTGAGCTGACCTTCGGCGAGACGCATCCGGACGCGGACGAGTTTTTGGAGACGGTGCGCCTGCCCTTCGACGAGGCGGTGGAGCTGTGTATGTCCGGCGAACTGACCGATGCCAAGACCGTGGCGGCGATCCTCAAGGCGAAAGTGCTGCTGGGCCGGTAAATTGCCCTTGTATTCTGTCCGCTTTTCCGCTACAATCAAACCAGTGGGCGCGCCGCGTCCCAAGGGAGGAGAGAAACGCCAATGTCCATGAATACGAAGAAAAATATATCCATCGTGCTGCTGGTCCTGGCCCTGCTGCTGTGGCTGCTGCGGAAGATGAATGTGCTGTACATTCCCGGCCTGTCCATGGTGCTGCTGGGCTTGTCCATGATCATGGTGGGTATCATGATGTTCCAGGTGAAGCAGAAAAAGAAGCTGGGCGGCACGCTGATCCTGGCCTTCGGCCTGTTCTGCATCGTAACGGCCGTGATGGAGATCAAGGGCTATTTTGCGTGAGGGACATAAAGAGGAGCACCCGTTCGGGTGCTCCTCTTTTGCGCTGCCCTCCGTCCCGCCGCAGCGGGCCCTCAATTCCCATTTTTTGCCAAATTCTCCCGTTTTTCATTCCCGGTAACAGAAAAAATGTGTAAAACTTCCATAAAAAGGCTGGACAAACGGTGAGACTGTGCTATAATTTGACTATCCGCAGAGGTACCTCTGCATTTACGTTTTAATGGTTATTAAAACGAGTGCACCTGCGGAAATCTAAAACAAACGGGGTATGAGACATGAAAAAATTGGTAGCAACCATTCTGGCGCTGGTCATGACGCTGGGCGTCACCACCATTTCGTGGGCAGACGAGAACAATTATGTGACCATCGATGGCTTGGTCGATGGAAACGGGCTTATCCATTATGAAACGCTGACCGCTGCCGCCAAAGCCTGGCGCGAGAGCAAGAACGTCACGACTACTGGGAATACTTTTGGTGCCAACAGTCTGGGTACGGTGGAAGAAATTGCTTGGACGATCCACGGTACAGTGGAGACCGGTGATGGTGCCGGGGTCGTAGGCAGTAATGGCGCAGGCGATTCAATTTTTGGCGGTGGCTATTTTACCCCCGCTGTTACGGTAAAACGCGTGACTGTCAAGGGTGTTAACAATGCGAAGGTTGCAAAGACCGGTGACAATGCCTATCGCATTAGTGTCGCAGCACAGAGTGTTGTTTACGAGGACATCACGTTTGTTGATACTGTCAGGATCGACAGTAACCCGGCGAACCTGACCTTTAACAACTGCAAGTTTGAAAACGGGTTCAGAATGCCGCACTCTGTTGAGGGAGCCAATGTAACGGTCAATAACTGCAAGCTTTCCGGAAATGCAAACGGTTATGCTGTTTTTGTGCAGGGTACGATGGCGAGCTTCAAAATCGTTGACAGTGAAATAACCAACTGCGAACGTGGCATGAACATCCAGGCCGGAAATGATGCCGTTGTCACCATCGACAATAACACCATCAGCGATTTGACCGGCGCAGAAAAGAATGGTGCTAAATATGGCTCCGCTATCCAGCTGACCAGCGGGAAGACCTTTACCGTCACAAATAATACCATTTCCAATGCACCAGCCAATGCGTTCCGCATTTATGAAAATTGCCCCGCGGAGTCCATTACTATTAACAATAATACCATCAGCGCGAAATACCTGTGCTGGAATCAGGGGTATGACATGAGCAAGGTCAGTTCTGCGGATAATACCTGCAGCATCGAGGTGCCAGGTGCTTGTGCTGTCGGCGGGAATGAAATTGCGCAGAGTGATTTCACCATCAATGTCAAGACCGTCACTCCGCCGCGCTACTACTACAACTCCACCACCACCGACACCAAGACCGACAACACCAAGGGATCTCCCAAGACCTTTGACGCGGGCGTGGGCATCTACGCTCTGACCGCCGTCCTCTCCGTGACCGGCATGGCCTGGACCGCTAAAAAGCGTCACTGAGAGCAAAAAAAAGAAAGCCCGAAAGGGCTTTCTTTTTTGCCCCGGCCAGCGGGCAAAAAGAGAGCACCCTGCCGGGTGCTCCTTTTTTAATCAACGATATCCACAGACACCTTGGCGCCGGTGCGCTGGGCGTAGGAACGGATCACGGTGCGTATCTCCTTGGCGATACGGCCCTGACGTCCGATGACCTTGCCCATGTCCTCCGGCGCGACGCGAAGCTGAAGCGTCAGCTCGTCACCGTTTTCCACCTCGGTCACGCTGACCTGCTCCGGGTGCTCCACAAGGTTCTGCGCGATATACAGCAGCAGATCCTTCATGGCGCGCTCCCGACTTACAGTACGTCGACCTTCTTCAGCAGGGCGCGAACGGTATCGGTGGGCTGGGCACCGGTCTTGATCCACTCGCGGGCGCGGTCAGCGTCGATACTGATCTTGGCGGGGGAGACAGTGGGATCATAGGTGCCGATCTCCTCGATGAAGCGGCCGTCGCGGGGATAGCGGGAATCGGCGACGACGACGCGGTAATAGGGGGCCTTCTTAGCGCCCATTCTTCTCAGACGAATTTTAACCATTGTTGTGTTCCTCCATGTAAATTGATTGTTTTATATCTGTTAAATGCGACTGCACTTACACACTTTTTCTACTTTTTTTAACTTTATTTCAACCGTTTTTTTCGGCCAAAACCGTGCATGGCGCCTCTGGCCACCTTGCCGCCGAAGCCGCCCATCATGCCGCCCAGGCCGCGCATACCGCCGCCCTTGGTCATGGCTTTGGTCATCTGCTGCAGCATCTCAAAGGATTTCAGCAGGCGGTTGACATCCACCACTTCCAGCCCGCAGCCGGCGGCGATGCGCTTTTTGCGGCTGGCGTTGAGGATCTGCGGATTTTCGCGTTCCAGCGGGGTCATGGACTGGATGATGGCCTTGTTGTGGGCCATCTGCTTCTCGTCGATCTGGCTGGGGTCGAAGCCCTTAGCCATGCCGCCGGGGAGCATATCGGCGATCTGGCTCAGGTCACCCATGCTTTGCAGCTGCTCCATCTGGTCCAGATAGTCGGTGAGGGTCAGGCGGTTCTTGCGGAGCTTTTCCTCCAGCTTTTTGGCCTGTTTTTCGTCGTACTGCTGCTCGGCCTTCTCAATGAACGTGAGCATATCGCCCATGCCCAGTATCCGCCCGGCCATGCGGTCGGGGTGGAAAGGCTCGATCATGTCCAGCTTTTCGCCGGTACCCACGAACTTGATGGGCTTACCGGTGACGGCCCGGATGGACAGGGCAGCACCGCCGCGGGCGTCGCCGTCCAGCTTGGTCAGCAGTACGCCGTCGATGCCCAGCGCGTCGTCAAAGGCCTTGGCGGCGTTGACCGCGTCCTGGCCGGTCATGGCGTCCACCACAAGGAGTATCTCGTTGGGATGAACGGCAGCCTTGACGGCCTTCAGCTCGTCCATCAGCGCCTCGTCGATATGCAGACGGCCGGCGGTGTCCAGAAAGACGATGTCGTGGCCGTGGTCAGCGGCGTACTTCACCGACTCCTTGGCGATGGTCACCGGGTCGATCTGGCCCATCTCGAAGACGGGGATATCCAGCTGTTTGCCCACCACCTGCAGTTGGTTGATGGCCGCGGGACGGTACACGTCGCAGGCCACCAGCAGGGGGCGCTTGCCGTAGTTGCGGCGCATGAGCCCTGCCAGCTTGGCGCCGTTAGTGGTCTTGCCGGCGCCCTGCAGACCCACCATCATCACAACGGTGGGGCCCTTGGAGGCAGTGGTCAGGCGGGCGTTGGTGCCGCCCATCAGCACCGTCAGCTCCTGGTTTACGATCTTGATGATCTGCTGGGCGGGGGTCAGGCTGTCCAGCACATCGGTGCCGACGCACTTTTCGGTGACGTCCGCCACGAAGTCCTTGACGACCTTATAGCTGACGTCGGCCTCCAGCAGGGCCAGACGCACCTCGCGCATACCCTCGCGGACATCGGCTTCGGTAAGGCGGCCCTTACCGCGCAGGCGCTTGAATACGCCGTTCAGTTTTTCGCTAAGTCCCTCAAATGCCATGGGTCGTTACTCCTTCAGGGCGGCGGCAGCGTCCAAGATCGTCTCCGCCAATTCCTCTAACCGGGGATTTTCGTACTGCCGGTAGTTGATGGTTTTAATGTCTCCGGCAGCGGTGATGATACGGTCCACGTGCTGCTGCATCTGCAAAAAGCGGCAGACCAGGCCGGTCTTGTCCTCCAGCTCGGTCATAGCGTTCTCCGCGCGAACGATCACGTCCCGTACGCCCTGCCGGGAAATGCCGCAGTTCTCCGCGATCTCTGCCAGGGACAGGTCCTCATTATAGTACAGGTCGAAAAATTCCTTCTGCCGCGGGGTCAGGACCTCGCCGTAAAAATCGAACAGCATGGTCATGCGGTATGTCTGGTTTTTCACGGTGTGGCCTCCTTCTGTAAAGTTATATGCCTTTACAACCTCGAATATCATACACGATTTCGGGAGAAATGTCAAGGTGAAAAATGGGGCGGCGGAAAAAATATTCCCTTCGGCGAAAGCCGAAGGGAACAGAAGACGGGATCAGTGCTTCAAACGCTTGTCGCACCGCTTGCTGAGCCAGGTGCCCACGCTTTGGAACAGCTGCACCAACAGGATCAGAATGACCACCGCCACCAGCATTACCAGGTACTTATAGCGATAGTAGCCGTAGTCGATGGCGATCTTGCCCAGGCCGCCGCCGCCGATGATGCCACTCATGGCGGAGTAGCCCAGAATGGTGGTCAGCGCGATGGTGACATTCTGGATCAGGGAGGGAACGCTCTCGGGGATCATTACCTTGCAGATGATCTGCATGGGGGTGGCGCCCATGCTCTGGGCGGCCTCAATGATATTGCCATCCACCTCGCGGAGACTGCTCTCCACCAGACGTGCCACAAAGGGGAACGCCGCCGCCACCAGCGGAACGATGGTGGCCGTGGTGCCCACGGCGGTGCCGATGAGCAGACGGGAGAGAGGGAATACCATGATCATCAGGATCAGGAAGGGGATGGAGCGCAGCAGGTTGATGATGACGTTGATGACCTGCATGAGCCAGCGGGGCAGGGGCAGGACGCCGTTTTTCTCACCGGCCACCAGCAGCACGCCCAGGGGCAGGCCAAGCACCAGCGACAGCGCCGTGCTGACCACGGTGACGTAGAACGTCTCCCAGATGGCAAAGGGCAGGGAGGGCAGCACGCTCATCAGATCCTGTACGGACTGGGCGGAGAACAGATTACTGTACATGATGGTCCACCTCCTCGACCTGAACATTGGCCACATTGTGGATAAAGGCCACGGCCTTATCGTACTGTGCGCTGGGGATGCCCAGCATCATGCTGCCGTATACCGTTTCGGACAGCTTTTGGGTACTGGCGGAGATCACGTTGCAGAAGACGCCCTCCTCCGCCGCCAGCCGTGCGATGAGGGGGATACTGGTGGTTTTGCTGTCCTTGAACACCAGCCGCACCAGCTTTTCGTCCTGGGGGTTGTATACCTGCGCGTCCGCGCCGCCGGGGAATACCAGACGGCGGCCGGCCTCGGACTTTGGCGCGGCGAACACCGTGCCCACCATGCCGGACTCGGCCACGCAGCCGTCGTCCAGTATGGCCACGTGGGAGCAGACCTCCTTCACCACGCTCATCTGATGGGTGATGATGACCACGGTGATGTTCAGCTTTTGGTTGATGTCCCGGATCAGCTCCAGTATCTGCCGGGTGGTCTTGGGGTCCAGCGCGCTGGTGGCCTCATCACACAGCAGCACCTTGGGGTCGGTGGCCAGGGCACGGGCGATGGCCACGCGCTGCTGCTGGCCGCCGGACAGCTGGGCCGGATAGGCGTCTGCCTTGTCAGGCAGGCCAACCAGCTCCAGCAGCTCGCGCCCGCGCTTCTCCGCGTCGGCCCGCTTTACACCGGAGATCTCCATGGGGAAGCAGACGTTACGCAGGCAGGTGCGCTGCATGAGCAGGTTGAAGTGCTGGAAGATCATAGTGATGTTCCGACGGGCGGCGCGCAGCTGGGCGGGGGTCATGGTGTCCAGCCGCTGGCCGTCCACGATGATCTCGCCTTTTGTGGGGCGCTCCAGCAGGTTGATGCAGCGCACCAGCGTGGATTTGCCCGCACCGGACATACCGATGATGCCGTAGATGGAGCCATCGGGAATGGTGAGGTTGATGTTCTGCAGCGCTTTCACCGCGCCATCCTTCATCTGGAAGGTCTTGGAAAGATACTTGAGTTCGATCACAGAAATTGCTCCTTTAGCTTATCCCTCGATGGTAGATTATCCCTCGATGGGTGCCAGACTGTCCTGCTTGCCGCCGTAGACGCCCATGGGCTCTACGTGAATACCGGCAACAGATACCAGATGGGTACCCTTTTCGGCGTTGAAGTTGTCCAGATACGGCTGATGCTGGAAGTAGTTGGTGTCTACCTGACCGTCCTCGACGATCTGGTTGGGGATCACATAGTCGTCGTACTCCTGGATGTCCAGCGTGATGCCCTTGGCGGCAAGGATCTCCTTGCACACCTCCAGCACCTCGCAGTGGGGAGCGGGAGTAGCGGCGCAGCTGACGGTCTGGCCGTTCAGAGCGTCATAATCCACAGTGGAATCATAGCCGTCGGTGGGGTTCTCCACAACGGACACCACGGAGCCCTTGTAGGTCTCGTCCATGAAGTCCTTCACCTTCTGGCTCTGCAGGGCAGCAGCCAGAGCCTTGATCTTAGGCTCCTCCTGATTGCCGTCCTTGCACACCAGAATGTTGACGTAAGCAGAAGAGCCGTCCTCCATGGCCAGTGCATCGG
>OKTD01000431.1_pt1 | contig 20114 bp, 16 predicted proteins | sample 1606161 | NCBI WGS metagenome assembly OKTD01 (sample SAMEA3879527, study PRJEB24766) | human gut metagenome | biome: human-associated habitat; feature: feces | place: USA | collected 1985/1987 | reverse complement strand
TGAGTTAGAAGTTTGTTTCAAAAACATACTTTTTCTACAATCTGACGGGAGGTTATAAGCCTCCCGGAATTGCTTTTAATCTACACGGCGGACAGGTATATTGTTTTCTTCAAGATGTTCCTTTACCTGCGATACCGTAAGTTCTTTATAATGGAACAGCGATGCCGCCAGTGCCGCAGACGCTTTTGTCTTTTGGAACACCTCCGAGAAATGCTCAAGCGTACCACAGCCGCCGCTTGCGATAACGGGTATCTTTACCACATCGCATACAGCGTTCAGAAGTTCTATATCAAAGCCTGTTTTCATACCGTCTGTATCCATAGACGTGAGCAGTATTTCGCCTGCACCGAGTTCTTCGGCTTTCTTTGCCCACTCGATAGCGTCTATGTTCATATCTATCCTGCCGCCGTTTACAACTACCGTCCAGCTGTCGCCCTTTTTCTTAGCGTCAATTGCCACTACCACGCACTGACTGCCGAATATCTCGGCGGCATCGTGGATAAGCTGAGGATTTCTCACAGCCGCAGAGTTCACCGACACCTTGTCCGCACCGCTTCTGAGCAGCTCCCTGAAATCGTCAACGCTTGAAATTCCTCCGCCGACTGTCAGCGGAACGAATACACGCTGTGCCGTGCGGCGCACCACGTCAACCATAGTGCCTCTGCCCTCGTGCGTAGCGGTTATATCAAGGAAGCATATCTCATCTGCACCCTGTGCGTTGTACTCCTCGGCACATTCAACAGGGTCGCCGACTTCCTTTATTCCTACAAAGTTGATTCCCTTTACCACCTTGCCGTCACGAACATCAAGGCAGGGTATAATTCTTTTTGCGAGCATATATTCTCCTTATTTTTGAGCTTTCTCTAAAGCCTGCTTTAAATCAAGCGTTCCCTGATACAGCGACTTTCCGCATATCGTACCGTAAAGTCCGAGCTTTCTGCAGGTGATAATGTCATCTATCGTATGCACGCCGCCGCTTGCTATGATATTCGCACTGCAAGCCTTATTTATCTCGTCTAGCTGAACGGCATTCACGCCGGACAGCGTTCCATCCTTTGAAATATCGGTAAAGATAATGTACTTTACGCCCTCGTCCGACATACGCTTTGCAAGCTCGGTGAAGTAAACGTCCGAGGTTTCAAGCCAGCCCTCAGTCGCAACATAACCGTTCTTAGCGTCAATTCCTACCGCTATCCTGTCGCCGTATTCCTTTACAGCGTCCTTTACAAGCTGAGGATTCTTGACAGCCGCAGAGCCGATTATAACTCTTGACACACCGCCCGAAAGGTACATTTCAACGGTATCAAGGTTTCTTATGCCTCCGCCGACCTCTACTTTCAGTCTTGTATTTTTCGCTACATCAAGGAATATCTCCTTGTTTGCGGTGCTTGCGTCCTTTGCTCCGTCAAGGTCAACCATATGTATCCACTGTGAGCCTGCCTGTTCAAAGCTCCTCGCTGTATCCATATAGCTTTCCGCTACCTTGTGTGCTGTACCGTAATCGCCTTTTACAAGACGCACACAGTTGCCGTCCTTTATATCAATTGCAGGTAGAATTATCATTCGCCTTCGTTTTCCTTTCCTTGCTCTGCGGGGTCGCAGACAACAGTTTTATCTGCGTACAGTTCAACCTTTCCGCACTTCGTGCAGACATAAGCCGTGACCGGACTTACAGCTACTCCGTAGCCCTCAAATTCGACCGACACCTGAGCCTGCAGCGGAAGTAATCCGCCCGAGAAAAATCCCTGCTTCAGCTTACCTCCGCATGAACATATCAGCTTATCCATAAGTAGCTCCTTTCTCACTTGCCGCTTAAAGCGACGCAAAAGTTTTAAGTATTCCGAGTCCCGTCTTACCGCTCTTTTCCGGGTGGAACTGACAGCCGTACACATTGCCGCTCATAACAAGCGCAGGCACTTTCATACCGTAGTCGCAGTATGCCGCAACATTCTTGCTGTCGGTCACAGCCGCATAAGAGTGTACAAAATATACATAATCACCGTCGTTTACGCTTTCGAGCAGCTTGCACGGCTCGTTCTTTTCAAGCGAGTTCCAGCCGATGTGCGGTATTACAAGATTGTTTGCAGGGTGCATAAGCTCCACCGTACCCGGTATAAGCCCAAGCCCCTCGGTTTCACCGAACTCATAGCTCTTGTCAAACAGCATCTGCATTCCAAGGCAGATACCCATAAGTGCTTTTTTCTTCGCCTGCTCTTTTATCACTTCGGTAAGCCCTGCCTCGTCTAGCATCTTCATAGCATCAGGAAACGCTCCCACACCGGGCAGTATCAGCTTATCCGCCGAAATAATATCCTCGACCTTACTCGATATATTGTTTTCCACACCGAGAAAATTCAGTGCGTTCTGCACGCTGAACAGATTTCCTGCACCATAGTCGATTATCGTTATCATTATAATGTTCCTTTCGTGGAAACTACAGAGCCGTCCGAATTTTTCCTTACGGCTGTTTTAAGTGCATAAGCCACCGCCTTGAACATCGACTCTATCTTGTGGTGGTCGTTCCTGCCGTAAACATTTTTAACGTGAAGCGTAATTCCCGCATTGAAAGCAAACGCACGGAAAAATTCTTCCGTAAGGCAGTTATCGAACGTACCCGTTCTGTCATCGGTAAATTCTGCGTCAAACACCAGATAGGGTCTGCCGCTTATATCGACCGCACAGAATGAAAGTGCCTCGTCCATAGGAACATATGCGCTTCCGAAACGCACGATACCGCTCTTGTCGCCGAGTGGTGTCCGTCAACGTATAAATCTCCGTCACACTTGAGTTTTAAATCAAATCCGCCGTGAACGGTAAGTGCCGTCAGCATATGGTCAAAAAAGCCTATACCGCTGTCTATCTCGGCTTTTGAACTGCCGTAAACGTTAAGCTCCGCCTTTATATCGGTTTCCTTTGTCTTTCTTTCGATAACGCTCATATTCTTATCCTTTCGGTATTCAGCCGACTATTTCGGCAAGCTTTTCAAACACCTTGTCCATATTTTCCTTAGTGCCGATAGATATTCTGAGGTGATTGTTGATTCTGGGCTTATCCCAGTAGCGTACATATATTCCCTGCTCTTTGAGCTTTGTGAAGATTTCCTTTGCAGGTACCTTCTTATGAGAAGCAAAGATAAAGTTACTCATCGAATCCGGGAAAGTAAAGCCAAGCTCAGTAAGCCTTTTCTTGCTGTATTCTCTTGTATTTATAATTTCCTGCGTTGTCTTTTGGAAATACTCCTCGTCCTCTACAGCCGCCGCACCGCCTATAACAGACAGCGGATTCATCGTGTAGCTGTTTACCGAGAACTTGACATCGCTCAGATACTTTATCAGCTTCTTACTGCCGATGGCAAAGCCTATTCTCATACCCGCCATAGAGCGTGACTTTGAGAATGTCTGTACTACGAGCAGATTTTCATACTTGTCTATAAGCGGCAGACAGCTTGTTCCGCCGAAGTCTATATACGCCTCGTCTATTACAACTACCGATGTGGGATTTGCTTTCAGTATCTCCTCTATCGTATCAAGGCTTTCAAGTACGCCTGTCGGTGCGTTGGGGTTGGGGATAATTATACCGCCGTTGTCACACTTGTAGTCATCGGGATTGATTGTAAAATCGTCCTTTAAAGGTACTGTACGGTACGGTATTCTGTAAAGATCCGCCCATACGTCATAGAACGAATATGTAATATCGGGGAAAAGAATTTCCTTGTCGGAATTGAAGAATGTAAGGAACGTCTGCGATATTACATCGTCAGAGCCTACCCCCACAAACACCTGATCGCTGTCAACGCCGTAACGCTTCGCCAGTGAGTCAACAAGCAGTCCCGCTCTTGTATCGGGATATAATCTCAGAGCGTCCTCGTTATATTCCTTAATTACTTTTTCCACCATAGGTGACGGCGGAAAAGGGTTTTCGTTAGTGTTCAGCTTTATTACATTGTCCGTCTTAGGCTGTTCGCCGGGTGTATACGGCTCGACCTTGCGGACACGCTGTTCCCATGTTGTATAGTTCATCTGTCAGTCCTCGAATCTTACCGTGATAGCGTTTGCGTGTGCTGTAAGTCTTTCACGATTTGCTATTCTTACAATATCCTCTTTAGCGCCGTACAGTTTATCTCTTGTATAGTAGATATAGCTTGACTTCTTGATAAAGCTGTCAACTGAAAGCGGTGAGAAGAATCTCGCCGTACCGCTTGTGGGAAGAACGTGGTTAGGTCCTGCGTAATAGTCACCGAGAGGCTCCGGAGCATATTCTCCGAGGAACAGCGAACCGCAGTTTGTCAGCTTTCCTATATATTCGAGAGGATTTGCGGCAAGCACCTCAAGGTGTTCGGGAGCAATTTCGTTTGCTATCTTGCAAGCCTTGTCCATATCGTCGCATATGATTATCGCACCGCAGTTATCAAGAGATGTGTTGATAATATCCTTTCTTGAAAGGTCTGCAACCTGTCTTTCGATTTCCTTTACTGTTTCATCGGCAACACGCTGACTTGTCGTTATAAGCACGGAGCTAGCCAGCTTGTCGTGTTCTGCCTGCGACATAAGGTCTGCGGCGGCATATTTCGGGTTAGCGGTATCGTCCGCAACTATAAGAATTTCACTCGGACCTGCTATCATATCAATATCAACCGTTCCGTAAAGGAGCTTCTTTGCGGTTGCTACGAAGATATTTCCGGGTCCTACTATCTTTGATACCTTGGGTATCTCCTCTGTGCCGAATGCCAGAGCCGCAACAGCCTGAGCGCCGCCGCACATGAATATCTTGTCAACGCCGCACAGAGCCGCCGCCACAAGTATATCGTTGTTGGGCGTACCGTCCTTCATAGGAGGAGTTACCATAATAATCTCGCCTACGCCTGCAATCTTTGCAGGGATAGCGTTCATAAGAACAGACGAAGGATAAGCCGCCGTGCCGCCCGGAACATATAAGCCTACTCTGTCAAGACCTCTTACACGCTGACCTAAGATACAGCCGCTCTCGTCTGTCATCATATATCCGTTCTGCTTCTGACGGGTGTGGAATGCCGTAATGTTCTCCTGAGCGTTAAGCATTGAGTTCACAAAGTCGGGGTCTGCATTTGTGAGTGCGTCCTGTATGACTTCATCGGGTACTCTGTAATACTGCATATCGGGGCAGTCAAACCTTGCCGTATATTCCTTTACAGCCTCGTCGCCTCTTGCGGCAACATCGTCTATAATTGCTCTTACGGTCTTTTCAACCTCTGCGTTTACTTCACTGCTGCGCTTTTTCATACCTGCGAGGAATTCTTTTTCACTGCCGTCTGCTTTGATAGTCTTTATCATCTTACTTAGCGTCCTTTCTTATATGTTGCTTTCCATCTTGTCTATAAGATCTTCAATACTATTCTTCTTGAGCTTCATACTTACCGGATTTACTATAACACGGGCTGAAATCGGTGAAACGTATTCGTATACCTCAAGTCCGTTTTCCTTAAGAGTTGTACCGGTTTCTACTATATCTACGATACCGTCCGACAGCTCAAGCAAGGGAGCAAGCTCTACAGAGCCCTCTATCTTTACTATATCAACGTCCATAGCCTTTGACTCGAAGAATCTTCTTGTGATATTCGGGTACTTTGTGGCAATAGTCTTTACACCGCAGCCCTCATAGAAGTTGTTGCCGACTTTGCCCGCAAGAGCAAATCTGCAGCGGCCGAATCCCAGATCGCACACCTCGAAAAATCTTCCGCCGTGCTCGTCTATAGTGTCCTTGCCGACAACGCCTAAGTCACATACGCCGTGTTCTACATAAGTCAGTACATCTGCGGCTTTTGCAAGGACTACCTCGATATTGCTTCCCGGTATATCAAGTATAAGCCGTCTGCCCTTGTCACGAAGCTGTGAAACATCATATCCTATCTTATCGAAAAGGTTTACCGTGTCCTTTTCAAGTCTGCCCTTAGTAAGAGCGATTCTGATTGTTTTCTTGTCCATTTATGTATATCCCTTCTTACAGCGTCATTGTAACGGGCTGTTCGTTCTTTTCTTTATCTATTATATCTATTCTGCCGATTTTGTTAGCCTTAGCATATTCCATAGCCGCATCAAGCGTGGGGCAGGTGCTGAACTCCGCACTGATGCCCTTTGAAATAAGCTTTGTGCAGTGGCTGATACCGTCTATCAGATCCTCATCTGCGGCAAATACCAGAACCTCTGCGTGGCGTGCCTTTGTGCTTCTGTTGCTTCTGAGATTAGCCGCCGCAATAGCGTTTACGTTTACCGCAAAGCCTACAGCCGGCATATCGTCCGCTCCGAAGCTGCCGATAAGCGTATCATATCTTCCGCCTGAAAGCACAGCCTGACCGTATTCCTCTATATATCCCCTGAACACGATTCCCGTATAATACTCAGCCTTGTTTACAAGTCCTAAGTCGACTGTTATCTTATCTTCTGCTTCAAGCTTTCTCAGTGCGTCAAACGTTTCCTTAAGCTCCGTCAGCCTGTCGGAAAGGGCTGTGCCTGCGAACAGCTTTTCAGCCTTGTCAAATACCTCCGCACCGCCGAAAAGATCGGGGAGCTGTAAAAGTATCTCGGAATATCTGCGTTTTTCGGGATTGCTGTCAACGTTTTCCTTGATAAACTGCGTAAGGTCGGGAGTGTTCTTTGACTCAATAAGGCTTCTTACCGTTTCTTCATCGTCAATATCAAGCTTTTCAAGAAGCAGCTTATAGAACGTGTTATCTCCTATTTCAAGACGTACATCATCGCTTGAGCAGGAGTTCAGCACCTGCGCCGCAAGGCTGAGCGCCTCAAGGTCGGAACGCTTCTCGTCACCGCCTATTATCTCAACGCCGCTCTGCATGAATTCGTCGTCCCTGCCTGCCATTTTAGGATTACAGCGGTAGATATTCTGCGAGCAGAACAGCTTTAACGGAAACACACCGTCACGCAGTCTTGTTGCAACTATTCGAGCGATAGGCATTGTACTGTCCGGACGCATTACCATAAGTCTGCCCTTGCCGTCTGTCAGCTTGTACATATCTTCCTGTCGGAAACTCCTTGTCTTGTTATTGAACACATCGTAAAATTCAAGCGCAGGAGTAATCACTTCGCTGTATCCGTGTGCGGTGAACACCGCTCTTAATTTGTCCTCTGCTTCTTTACGGGCTACACACTCGTCAAACAGCAGATCTCTTGTACCCTCGGGTGTAATAAGATCGTAGCTTTTCATCTATGGTTATTTCCTTTCATGCCTGTCGGCTTTGTTTCTTTATTTATATCATAGCACTTTAGCGTGCTAATGTGCTATCACGATAATATGATAACACATAAAACCGATTTTGTCAATCCCCACAGTTATATCGGGGAAATTTCGTCATTTGTTACAAAAAGTTTTTGGGCTAGTATCAATTATTTGATGTCACAAGCTCCTTGAAGTGCTTTCCTCTCTCTTCAAAGTTCTTGTAAAAGCCGTAGCTTGCGGCGGCAGGCGATAAGATGCAACGTGTTTTCGTTACCTGCTTCGCATATTTCACAGCCTGCTCCATATCATCGGCATAGATCAGCTTTACAAGCGGATTTGTGACCTTCTCGGCTACTCTCTTGCCGCTGTCGGGGAGGATTATCAGATTTCTGACCGAAGTATCACCGCTAAGCCAGTCAGACAATTCATCATAAGGTATACCCCTGTCCATTCCGCCTATTATCAGCGTATCGGTATCAGGATACGCTTTAAGTGCGGCTATAGCCGTCTGCGGCGCTGTGCTTATGCTGTCGTTGATATACTCCGCACCGTTCAGCATGCAGACATATTCAAGCCTGTGTTCAAGACCATTAAACTGCGGAAGCGCATCAAGGCACTGCTTTACAGTACAGCCTGCCTTTGTTGCGGCATAAATCGCTATCGCTATATTATATAAGTTATGCTCGCCTTTGAGCTTTGTATCTATCACATCGGCAGGGTAAAATTCATCACCGATAAAAATACCGCCGTTTCGTGTTCCTATATCACCGCAGGAAAAACCGGCTGTAATGACCCTTGCCTTCGTATCGGCATACTGCTTTACTTCTTCACCGATTATCAGCGTATCGTTTTCATTCTGATAGCGGAAAATGTTCAGCTTTGCGTTTCGGTAAGCCGCAAAATCGGTATAGTGGTCAAGGTGCTCGGGGTAAATATTCAGCAGTACCGCCACATTGGGCGATGCCTTGACATATTCAAGCTGATGACAGGACATTTCACATACGATAACACAATCCTTTGTGAATTCCTCACGTCTTTCAAGCGGAGGTACGCCTATATTTCCTATAAGCATCGTATCCTTGCCGCTTTTTTCGATAAAGAATTTTATCAGGCTTGACGTGGTCGATTTTCCCTTAGTTCCCGTGATTCCTATTATCATATTGTCGCAAAAACGTAAAAACAAGTCGGTCTGTGATGTAATCTTTGCCTTTATTTCATCGCTCACAATATTTTTCAGAATAACACCCGGAGCTTTCATTATAACATCGCAGTCGTCAAGGCAGGTAAGATAATCCTCTCCGCAGCAAAGCGTACAGCCCTCCGCTTCCGATTCAGGTACAGGGTTCATATCGGCTACCGTAATGCTTTTGCAATTACAGCTTCCGAGCAGCTTCAATGTAGAACGTCCCTCTCTGCCAAAGCCTAAAATAACAACTTTCTTTCCCTCAAAAAACGCTTTCCGCTTTTCATCTATAGTCATATATCGTCACTTTCTTACTTCAGCAGTCCTATAAGATGCTGAGGTACAAAATTATCATTGTCAAAATAATTATCCATGCTCTGCGGAACGGGCGGATCGGTTTTTGCGTAACGGCTGAGCAGATAAGGGAGCTTCTCTCCCCTGCGCTTTATTGCCATATACAGCGACAGCCTTACCTCGCTCTTTGTTCCTACGCATTCAAACGGCTTATCCTTGCCGTCAAGCACAAGCCCGTCAAACATATCCTCGTACTTTTTGCAGTCGAGCATATTCTTTCCGAAGATTTTCACCAGCGTTTCATCGTCAAGAAACGCCGACAGCAGTATATATACATAAAGGCACTTTGCGCAATCCGCACACCATGTATCCGTTTTTGAGCCAAGATTACAGCTCTGGAACACAGGGAAATACTGCGGATAGGTAACGAATTTCTTTGCTATCTGCCACTCGCTCCACGGACGCAGAAGGCTGAAATACTGTATACCGTCATCAAGATAATCGGTAACGTAGCTTCTGAAATCACGCTCGAACTCGGTGCTTTTGCTGTACTGGTGATTTACCTGCCTGCCGCTGACATAGGTTTCATTCGCACTGCTTTCATTTGACAGCACTATATACTTCTTGCCGTAAAGATAAGCAAACAGATAAGCCGAGAATGCGACCACCGCCGAGAACGGCGTATGACCGTTCAGGTATCCGTCCGCATTGCGTTCAAGGAGCGCCCTGTCTATCGTTCTGCGAGGTCCGACAATTTTGCTTTCGTCAAAGCCTGCGACCTTGGCGCACTCTACCGTAGCGCCTCTCGGATTTATTATATAGCACAGCGTTTCATCGTGATATTTTCTGAGCAGTTCAAGAGAAACAACGCTGTCCTTTCCGCCGCCTACCGCAACGAGATAACCGCCGACTTCCCTTTCACAGCTGTATTTACGCTTGCCGTTATCATCAGGTACTATCTGCATAAAGCTGTCAAAATCAGCGTCTATATTATTTCTGTAGAAGAACTCTCCAAGTCCGTTGAAGTAGAGCTTTTTCCACCACAGGCACTGCTTTTCGTCGAGAGAACCGCACTTTACCTTTACAACAGGCGGACAGGCGCATTTCCAGTAGCTGACAAGCTCTGCCATACCGAGATTGAATATTATGTATTCGAGAAACGGAGTTACGTTTTTGAGAAGTCCGCTTTCGGTTTTCCACGATGGATAAAAATGATAATCATCTATCGAAAAATGAAAGAATATTCCGTCGTCGGCAATGTCGTAGCCGTGATATATAAATTCCTTGTGCATTTCACGAAGCTCTCTGTATTTTCCTGCGTTGTCCATACTGTTTCCTCCTGTTTATATTATAACCGGCTTTGAAGTAAATTCGGCACCGCACGGCTGTTTTTTATCAAGCGCCAGTGCGTACAGATTTCCCGCTCTTTCTTCAAGTCTTGCAAAACGCTCCGCTTCCGCACTTGTTTTTGCCAGTGCCGAAAGCGATGTGTCCACAGGCAGCTTATGCTCCCCTGCGGCAAGTATTTCCCTGCCCTTTGAATTCATTCCCAGTATCCTCGCATAAGCAGGAGGATTTTTAAGATCGTTTCCCGTTATGCCTAAGAATGCACACAGCACAAGTCTGCGTATTCTTGCCATAGTAAAATTCTTTGATTTTATCATAAGCAGTAACTGCGGAAGTGAAACCGCCGTGCGTACCGCCTTATATATCCTGCTGTCCATTCCGCCCGTGCCGTTGGGAAGCCGTTCAAATTCCGACTTTGACATAGTGCGTAGCTTTGCAAGGATTGCCGTTTCGATATTTTCAATATGTGCGAAATTCTCATAATCGGCAAAATCGGTATATGCACTTACATCTTCGCCTGCACTCAACATTTTTCTGAGCCTTGATGCGCTGATTACCGTATCACTGCCCTCGTCACTGTCGTGTGCCGCACCGCTCCTCATTACCGTGACCGGCTTTATCATACCGCCCAGCTTGTCAAGCGCACGGATATATTCGACAGCCAGCGTGTTGTTTGGCTCTGTAAGCGTTTGCACGACATCTGACGTATAATTCTTCTCGACCGTCTGCTTCAGTGCCGCAGGATACGAAGCGCCTTTACGCATCAGGCTGAAAAACTCATCGGTCTGCACCGCATATTCAACAGCTCCTGCCGCCTCCTCAAGCACAGAAACATCACCGCATTCACTGCCGAAGCTCAGCATATCGACACAACCGAGCGAATCGGCAATACGGCAAGCCCCCATAGCAAAATGCTCCGCACTCGACAGTGCAAACGGAGTAGGCAGTTCGACCACCAGATCCGCTCCTCCCATAAGTGCGGCTCTCGCTCTCGCATATTTATCCGCAAGCGCAACATCGCCCCTCTGGGTGAAATTTCCGCTCATAACGCATACGATATGAGTTGCGCCGTGCTGTAAACGGGTTTGCTCTATGTGATATTTATGTCCGTTGTGGAACGGATTGTATTCGCATATAATTGCCGCTGTTTTCATTGTGTACCGTTATCCTTTTAAGTCAAATTTACTTTCTGCTGTATCTGAAGTCGCACATATCGGCGCCCTCAGCTATAATTTTTGTTCTTGTGAGCTTCATATCCATAATGTCCGCAAGAACATAGTCCATACGGCACATATACTGTGCGAGTTCGGGACAGCCCTCGTCTTTGCACAGCTTGCATACACCGCATTCGTGATAGTCATAACCAAGCTCATATTCATCGTTTGCAGGTAATATATCAACTACCCAGTCATTCTCATATTTTCTCTTGTGGCTTTCTTCCGACCACGCAAGACGTCCGGGCATCTTCTTTTCGTCAAGATAACTGTCTACATTACCTACAGCTTTGTGAAACAGCTTTGAAGCACATAATCCGTCTTTTAGTATTTCGTAATTCTCTTCCGCCATCTTTCCTGTACTGCGGTTCATAGCGATAAAATATGCACCCATCATATAAGAGCTCATCAGCTTTGACTTGCCGATGCCTTTTGCACGGGTAACTATCGCCTTATGCTCGGCAAAAATCTTCTTCGCCATATCTTTCGGAAAATTCCGTCTTTCAAGTTCAGCCTTTACTGCGCTGTGATAAAAATGACTGAGAATTCTCACGTTGAACGAATAGTTCATTTGGTTTTTACCTTGCCTTTCTTAAAACACTTTATATTTCCAACAATCAATATTTGTTGTTTAATGTCTGTTGTATCACCGTTTCCCCGACCGTCCGCCGTACTTCAGCCCCTCACTGACCTTTAAAAAGGTCGGAATTTGAAGCGGCACATTGCCGCCCGCCGTTTTGCTATCCTGCGGATAGCTGAAACTGCTCCAAAGGCGGAATTGTCTGCGGCGACCGTTATATAACTGTAAAGTCTGTTGTATCACCGTTTCCCCGACCGTCCGCCGAACTTCAGTCCCTCACCAACCTTTAAAAAGGTCGGAATTCGGAACGAACATTGCCGCCCGCCGTTTTGCTATCCTGCGGATAGCTGTAACTGCTCCAAAGGCGGAATTGTCTGCGGCGACTCGCCGCAAGGTCGGAATTTGGAGCGGCTCACAGCCGCCCACTTAGAAGAATGAAATCTGTGCGGATTGAGGGAGATCCCCGAATACATTCATATCATACAGCTTGCTGAGAACGGTGCTGTTTATACCTGATTGTGCCTGAATATCCTCAAGACAGATGAAATCTCCCTTGTCGATAACTTCCTTGAGCTTGATTGCGGCGTTTTCACCACAGCCCTCTACCGCAAGGAACGGCAGACGGAGATTTCCGTCCTCTATCGCATAAGTTGTCGCCCTCGACTTCTTATAGTCAACAGGCAGGAACGTGATGCCTCTGAGCATCATCTCATATATCAGCAGCAGTGCGTCAAGCATACCCTTGTCTTTTGCAGTAGCCTCCGGGTTTGACTGGATAAGCTGTATCTTGTTTCTTACGCTCTCCTTACCGCCGAGAACCGTCTTTACATCTATATTTTCAGTGTGCTTTGTAAGTACCGCAGAATAGAATTCCGACGGATAATAGACCTTGAACCAGCACAGCTTTACAGCACCGGTTACATAAGCGGCGGCGTGTGCCTTAGGGAACATGTACTTTATCTTCTTACAGCTTTCGATATACCACTGCGGTACATTGTTTTCTTCAAACGCCTTGTATATATCCTCGTTGAACAGCTTCTTGGCATTACCCTTACGGGTTATCTCCATTATCTTGAATGCGAGCTTCGGCTCAAGACCCTGATGCATAAGATAAACCATAATATCGTCACGGCATCCGATAACCTCTGAAATCGTGCAGGTTCCGTCAGAGATAAGATCCTGTGCGTTTCCGAGCCATACGTCAGTACCGTGCGACAGACCCGAGATCTGTAAAAGGTCGGAGAATTTCTTCGGCTGTGCATCCTTAAGCATCTGCAGTGTAAACGGCGTGCCGAATTCGGGGATACCATATGTACCGCTTGAAACGCCGAGATCCTCCTCTTTTATGCCGAGCGGCTCTGTCGAGGTGAACAGCTCCATGACTTTGGGATCGCTTGTCGGAACATCCGCTATCTTTATACCCGTCATATCCTCAAGGTGCTTATACAGCGTCGGCACATCGTGTCCGAGTTCATCTAGTTTAAGTATAGTATCATGCAGTGCGTGGAAGTCGAAGTGCGTTGTTATCATATCGCTCTCCGTCTTATCCGCCGGGTGCTGAACCGCCGTGAAGTCATAAACCTCATAATCGCTCGGTACAACGACCATTCCGCCTGGATGCTGTGACGTAGTTCTCTTAACGCCTGTACAGCCTGCCGCAAGACGTGATATTTCGGCGGAATTTGCCGTCATACCCTTCTTTTCAAGCCACTTGCGTACAAAGCCTTCCGCAGTCTTTTCCTGCACGGCGGAGATAGTACCCGCCTTGAAAACGTGATCCTTACCGAACAGTTCTTCGGTATATCTGTGTACCTTTCCCTGTACCTCGCCCGAGAAGTTAAGGTCAATATCAGGCGACTTATCGCCGTCAAATCCAAGGAACGTTTCAAACGGTATATCGTGACCGTCACGGATCATATCTATATCGCAGTTCGGACACTTTTTCGGCGGCAGGTCAAAGCCCGAGCCGTAAGAGCCGTCAAGGATAAATTCATTGTGTCGGCACTTGGGGCATCTGTAGTGCGGAGGCAAGGGGTTTACCTCGGAGATACCTGCCATTATGGCAACTACCGATGAACCTACCGAGCCTCGTGAGCCGACAAGATAACCGTTCTTTTCCGAGAACGCAACCAGCTTCTGCGCTATCATATACAGTACGGCGAATCCGTGCTTTATGATAGAGTCAAGTTCCTTCTTGAGTCGCTTTTCAACTGTTTCCGGCAGATTGTCACCGTACCATGCGTGCGCCCTGTCCCAGCAAAGCTGCTGTAATTCTTCGTCTGCACCGTCAATATGGGGAGTATATGTGCCTGTGGGGATAGGCCGTACCACCTCGATCATATCGGCAATTCTGTTCGTGTTTGTAATAACGACTTCCTTCGCCTTTTCTTCACCGAGATAAGCAAATTCCTCAAGCATTTCATCTGTAGTTCTGAAATAAAGCGGCGGTTGATTAGCAAAGTCCTCATAGCCCTGTCCTGCCTGCAGTACCTCACGGAATACAGCGTCCTCAGGGTCTTTGAAATGCACGTCACAGGTAGCGACTACCGGCTTTCCGAGCCTGTCACCAAGCTCAACTATAGCACGGTTGAGATCTCTCAGATCTTCTTCACTGCTTACCTTGCCGTTTCTAAGCAGGAACATATTATTGCCGATAGGCTGTATCTCAAGATAATCATAGAACGATGCGATTTCCTCTATCTTCTCCTGCGATTCCTTTTCAAGTATCGCCCTGAAAAGCTCGCCCGCCTCGCACGCACTTCCTATGATAAGTCCCTCTCTGTACTGCGACAGCAGGGATTTCGGTATTCTCGGCTTTTTATAGAAATAATCAAGGTTCGATGCGGAAATAAGTCTGTACAGATTTTTCAGACCGACCTTGTTCTTTACAAGAATTATCTGGTGATAAGTAGGGAGCTTCTTTATATCCACACTTCCGAACGCCGTGTTGAAATCGCCTATGTATTCAAGCTTTGCGGTCTTTCTTGTATCGTTTACTATGTGCATATATATCATGCACAGCATTTCTGCGTCCGCAACCGCTCTGTGATGATCAAAGTCGCCCAGCTTGAAATACTTTGCTATAGTGTCGAGCTTATAGTTCTTGATACCCTTGAGCGCCGCCTTTGCAATACTCAGCGTATCGACTACAGGATTATCAAAGCTCTTTCCCATTCTCGTGGCGGCACTTCTGATAAACGACACGTCAAACTTTGCGTTATGTGCGCAGACGGGAGAATTGCCGCAGAAAGCCATAAAGTCGCTGACCGCAACATCCTCGGTCGGAGCGTCGGCTACCATATCGTCCGTGATACCCGTAAGTTCCGTGATATTTGACGGTATCGGCATCATCGGATTTACAAATGTCGAGAATCGGTCAACTATCTCCATATTACGCAGCTTTACCGCACCTATTTCGGTTATACGCTCGTTTGCGGGATGAAGTCCCGTTGTTTCTATGTCAAATACGATTATATCGTCCTCGATTTTTACTTTGTCACACCCGTCAACAACTGCGTTTCCGTCATTTACAAAGTATGCCTCAAGACCATAAATCACCTTGAAGTCTGGATCGTCCTTGTTTATCTTCTCAACGGTGTTCATAGCCTCAGGATATGCCTGTGCGTTGCCGTGGTCGGTTATAGCTACCGCCTTGTGGCCCCATGCGTGAGCCTGCTTTACAAGCACTGACGGAGCTGTAACTGCGTCCATATCCGACATATTGGTATGCATATGAAGCTCTACTCTCTTTTCGGGAGCATTGTCCTGCTTCGGCTTTACCTCGACAAGCATTACCGACTGCGGATTAAAGCAGTTGCAGTGCAGAAAATCGTCAGCCTTATAACTGCCGTTTGCAAGTATCTTTGTACCGTTCTGAATGAAGCTGTAGCTGTCGAGCTTTGTATTATAAACGAACAGCTTCATTATCATAGATGAAGTCCTGTCGCTGAATGCGGCTGTGATTATCGTTGACTTTCCGCTCTTGGTTTCCTTCTTCTCGACATTGAAGATTTCACCCCATACGGTAACATTGTCACGCTCAGTCATTATGCTTGCCATCTCAACGGGAGCGTCATTTATCGGCTTGCCCATTACGAGCTTCGCTTTACTGCCGAAATGCGTGGTTTCAAACATCAGATCCATTTCCTCAGGCTCTGCAAACACGTTTGCCTTTGTCATTGCAGGAGCGGCAGGCGCATTTCCTCCCTGTGAGGAAGCCTTTGGCGCAGGTGTTTTCATAGTGTAATCATCACGCAGTGAAACCTGCATTATATCCGTAGGATTGAACTGCATCTCATTTGCGAATGTGTCGAGCTTATAACTGCCGTGCATAACAAAAACCGCACCGTCTTCAAGAAAATCGTAATCGTCTATTATTTCAGCCTTGGCAAACAGCTTTACAGGTATCCTGCCCGTATCGTCGCAAAGCGATGCCGTGATTATCGTGTAAACGCCGTTTCTTGTATCCTTATGCTCGACATCGGTAAGCTCGCCCCATACCGTGACGCTGTCGCTTTCTTCGCCCAGTGACTTCAGCGACTGCGGTGCTTCGGTTATCTCGTTTCCGAGATATAAAAGTCCGTCCGTGTTCAGCTTATCCTCAAGATATGTAAGCGTTATCTTGCCCGGACGCTTTCTCGGCTCGGGTCTTGATTTCTTGCCCCTTGAACTTTTGCTCTCGCTTGCACGCTCTGCCGCTTTCCTGTCGATCTCGTCAAAATCCGGAAGCGGCTGTGCCGACAATTCCTCATAATATCTTTCGTCAAGGTCTGCATAACCTACTGTCGCATTTTCGCTGAATTTTACCGTTACGCTCTTTGAGAAAACGCCCTTTGTGAACTTCTCAATTTCCTTGTCTATCTTCTCGCTGTACAGAAGGTCAATTCCGCCGTGCATAAGCGTAAACTCAAATGTATCTCCGTCGTCGCTTATCTCGGAATCGTCCATATATCCGTTTATAACACCGTGTGACGGCTTCAATATCTGAATAATGTCATAAAGATATGACGGGCTGAACAGCTCAGGCGCATATTTCGGATAAATCTTTACCGACGGCACACCTAGATATTTCTTTATTGCATTGCCCGTTTCGGCAAGCACGCTGTACGGTATCAGTTCATCTGCTTCAAGCTGAAGTATCATGCTCTTATCCGCTTCGTCACACAGTATCGACAGCAGTCGTGCATCCGCTGTCTGCTGAGGCATTTCGACCCTGTCAAGAATTTCTTTTAAAATGGCAGCCATTTATTTCACGTTCCTCATAATTTTTCTTTGTTGCCGAGCATCACACCGACCTCGTCCATAAGCTCGTCAACCAGCTTTTCCTCGGGTACTCTGCGTATAACCTCGCCCTTTTTGAAGATTATACCCTCGCCCTTTGCGCCGGCGATGCCTATATCGGCCTCTCTCGCTTCTCCAGGACCGTTTACGACACAGCCCATTACAGCTATCTTTATATCGGCTGTTATATCTCTTGTACGCTGTTCGACCTGCTTTGCTATAGAAATAAGGTCAATCCCCGTTCTGCCGCAGGTGGGGCAGGAAACTATCCTCACACCGCCGCCTATGCCTACTGCTTTAAGTATATCCTTTGCGGCATATATTTCTTCTACAGGGTCGGCTGTCAGCGATACTCTTATCGTATCCCCGATACCGTCAAGGAGCAGTGAGCCTATTCCCGCCGCCGACTTGATTATACCCATACGGGCTGTGCCCGCCTCGGTCACTCCGAGGTGCAGAGGATAATCGTACATTTCGTGTATCAGACGATAGCTCTCCGTCATCAGCTTGACATCCGACGATTTGACCGAAAGCACTATATCGTCAAAATCAAATTCACGGAGCATTTCAACATGGCGTGAAGCACTTTCAGTCAGTGCCTGTGCGGTAGGACCGCCGTACTTGGCAAGAAGCTCACGCTCTACCGAACCGCTGTTCACGCCTATTCTTATAGGGATATTGCGGTTGCGGCAAGCGTCCGCCACAGCCTTTACCCTGTCCTTATCCCCGATATTTCCCGGATTTATCCTTATCTTGTCAACACCTGCCGCCGCACATTCGAGCGCTATCCTGTAATCAAAATGTATGTCTGCGACAACGGGTATATTGACCGCATTTTTAAGTGCGTATATAAGCTCCGAGTTTCTCACCGCAGGCACCGCCGTGCGTATTATCTCGCAGCCTGCCTTTTCAAGCTCGATTGCCTGCCTTACATTGCCCTCAACATCATCCGCAGGGATATTCAGCATCGACTGTATATATATATGCTCTCCTCCGAGAGTGAGATTTCCTACTTTAACTTTCTTCTTACTCATTTTAACCGCCTGTAATTATTCTTACAATATCATTGAATGTTACTATGACCATAAGCACCATAAGCGCAACGATACCGATAAAATGCACCATTCCCTCATGCTCCGCCTTGACAGGCTTTCCTCTGATAAGCTCTATGAAAAGGAACACAAGTCTGCCGCCGTCCATAGCGGGTATCGGCAGGAGATTTACTATGCCTATGTTTATTGCAATCAGCGCCGCCAGCGTCATAAGCGAGCCCCAGCCGAAAGAAGCAACGGTGCTTACACTCTGCACAACACCTATAGGACCAGACATTTCGTTAAGACCGTATGTGCCGTTGAGCAGATTGCCGAACGAGATCCATATCAGTCTGCCGTATGAAACAAAGTCCGCACACGCCGCCTGTATAACGTTTACAAAATTGTGCCTCTCGCCGTAAACGATAAAGTCGAGATACAGGTTGTTTTCCTCAGACGTATATCCGCTTTTATATTCATCTGCAATTGCCGTAAACGACTTTGCAAATTCTGCATCGTTATTTTCAAGCTCCTTGAAAGCCTCTGTATAGCTGTTAGTATCTATATCGAAATATTCGGTGGGAAGTGCCGCATAGCCCTCTTTTTCGCCCACCAGCTTTTTATATTCCGAAATCATTTTTGCGTAGGAACGTGACGCAAATTTAACATCGTTCAGTTCAACCGTCTGACCGTTTCTCTCAACTACAAAGTCATAGCTGTAATACTGCGAGCCTATACCCCTCGACTGCGAATTTGAAAGCTGGAACGAAATATCCATCGTTGTATAGATATTCATACCGTTGATTTTCAGTATCTTATCGTTTGCCTGAAGCACAGACGAGCTTATCGCACCCTCCTGAAATCCCGCAACGACATTGGTCGAAACGCTGTTTGAACATAAAACGGAAATAATGCAGAAGATAAATCCGAGAACGAAGTTCATAAACGCACCTGCGGCGATTACAAGTATCCTCATCCACACAGGCCTGTTTCTGAAGCTCCTCGGGTCGTCATTTTCAACGTCCTCGTCAAGCATGACCGAGCCGCCTATCGGCAGTGCCTTGAACGCAAACACGGTTTCCCCGATACGCTTTTTGAACAGCTTCGGACCCATTCCTATCGCAAATTCCTTGACCTTCATCTTGCACAGCTTTGCGACCGTGAAATGTCCGAATTCATGCACAAGTATAATCAAAAAAAACAGAAGTATTCCCAGTAAAATGTTGAGTATGTTCAAAAGTGCCTCCTTATTCTAAGCGTGGGCAATTACATATTCCCTTGCCGTGTTTTCACTGTCCAGTATATTGCCGAGCGTTACCTCTTTATGCTCCCTTACATTTTCACAAGCGTCGGCAACAAGCTCTCCTATGCGGTAAAACGGTATCTTATCCTCAAGGAAAAGTCCGACAGCCGCCTCGTTTGCGCTGTTAAGCACAGTACAGGCTGTACCGCCCCTTGCTATCATCTTTTTTGCGTATTTAAGACACAGGAACGTTTCCTCGTCCACTTTTTCAAACGTCATAGTGCCGACATCAAAAAGCGATAGCCTTTTTGCCGGTGACGGTAACCTTTCGGGATAGGTCAGCGCAAACTGTATCGGTATTCTCATATCGGGTACGCCCATCTGACCTATGACCGAACCGTCCTCAAACTCGACCGCAGAGTGCAAAATGCTCTGTCTGTGAACATTTACCTCCACTTTTTCAGGAGTAACTCCGAACAGCCACACCGCCTCTATAAGTTCAAGTCCCTTGTTCATAAGCGTTGCGCTGTCTGTTGTTATCTTCTGTCCCATGTTCCAGTTAGGGTGCTTCAGCGCCTGTGCCTTTGTTACTGTTTTCAGCTTTTCATAGCTGTATCCGAAAAACGGACCGCCCGATGCCGTAAGCAGTATACGCTCGATACTGCTTCCTCCGCTTGCCATAAGCGACTGGAATATAGCGGAATGCTCGCTGTCTATCGGCAGTATCGGCAGG
>OKTD01000424.1_pt1 | contig 20352 bp, 25 predicted proteins | sample 1606161 | NCBI WGS metagenome assembly OKTD01 (sample SAMEA3879527, study PRJEB24766) | human gut metagenome | biome: human-associated habitat; feature: feces | place: USA | collected 1985/1987 | reverse complement strand
AGAGTGCGGATCGTTTCGGACTTGCGCAGCTTCACCAGCTTCGCGGCCGTGTCGGGCGCGGCGAAAGGGAAAGCTTCTGCTTTCTTTTGCCTTCTGCGGAGTCAAAAAGTGCAAATGCCCGTCTCAAGCTGATGGTGCAGACCAATGACGGCTTTGAGATTGCGGAAAAGGATCTTGAAACGCGTGGTCCCGGCGAGCTTATGGGGATGCGGCAGCATGGTGTCAGTGAGTTCGCGGCAGCGGCATTGGCGGCGGATCTTTCAACTTTGACTGCTGCAAGAGATTGTGCACAGCGGCTTTTGACGAATCCAAGCATGGATGATTGCGGTATTGTTAACCGTGCAATGAACAGATTCCGTGCTGTTCGTGACCAAATCAGCATTAATTAACAAACGAATAATATATTTAAACATTTACACATACTTTACAAGGCCTGTCTTTTCAGCTTTACATTCGAGCTTTATCATTATAAACGTCGGAAAGAGATACGACAACGAAAAAGATAAAACTCAAAAGGAGATAACGAACATGAAAAACACAACATTCAAAAGGCTTTTGGTAAAGATTCTTGCAGCAGTCACGGCAATCAGCTGCTTTGCGGCGGTCGGCTGCAGCGGCAAGGGCAAAACGAGCGGCACCGTTGCAACGGACGGCTCAACCTCAATGGCAAAGGTTATCGGTGCATTGGGCGAGGCTTTTATGCAGGCGAATGACGACATAAAGTTTACATACAATCCCACCGGTTCCGGCTCCGGCATCAAGGCCGTACAGGAAGGCCGCTGTGATATCGGTCTTTCCAGCCGGGCGCTGAAGGCGGAGGAAAAGGAGGCCGGCCTGAAGGAGACCGTTCTGGCCTATGATGGCATCGCCATTATTGTAAACCCGGAGAACCCCGTAAGCGACCTGACCCTGGAGCAGATCGCCGATATCTACACCGGCAAGATCACCAACTGGTCCGAGGTTGGCGGCAATGACGCAGCTATCGTTCTCATCGGCCGTGAAGCTGGTTCCGGCACCCGCGACGGCTTCGAGTCCATCACCGGCACCAAGGATGCCTGCCAGTACCGTCAGGAGCTGACCTCCACCGGCGACGTCATCACCACCGTCTCCCAGAACCCGGACGCCATCGGCTATGCTTCCCTTGCAGCGCTGAAGGACAACGTCAAGGCTCTGACCGTCGGCGGCGTGGCCCCCACGGAGGATACCGTCAAGGACGGCAGCTATGTCATCCAGCGACCGTTCGTTCTCGTGACCAAGACCGGCGCGAAGCTCTCCGAGAACGCACAGAAGTTCTTCGACTTCGCCCTGAGCGCGGAAGCCGCCCAGTACATTACCTCCGCCGGTGCTGTCCCGGTGAACGGCTGATATGAAAAAGGAACAGACAATGGAAGACGTCGTACACGGCGTCTTCCTCCTGTTAGGATTGGTCACAGTCGGCTGCGTGCTGCTCATTACCGTGTACCTGATCCTGTCCGGCCTGCCGGCCATTACAAAAATCGGCCTCGGAAACTTCCTGTTCGGCATGGAATGGGCCTCGACGGCCTCCGATCCGAAATACGGCATTCTCCCCTTCATCCTCACCAGCGTATACGGCACGTGCGGTGCAATTCTGCTCGGCGTGCCGGTCGGGTTCCTGACGGCGGTGTTCCTGTCAAAAATGGCCCCGAAGAAGCTCCGCTCCGTCATGGAATCGGCGGTCAGTTTGCTTGCCGGTATCCCGTCGGTTGTCTATGGTCTGGTCGGTATGCTGGTGCTCGTTCCCGGCATCCGGAAGCTGTTCCACGTGCCGGACGGCGCAAGCCTGCTTGCCGCGATGGTCGTGCTGGCAATTATGATCCTGCCGTCCATTATTAAGGTTTCCGTCAACGCGCTCGACGCGGTTCCGAAGGAGTATGAGGACGCGTCGCTGGCGCTCGGCGCAACGCCGGTCGAGACGTGGTTCCGCGTATCGGCTCCGGCGGCCAGAAGCGGCATTGCCGCTGCCGTCGTGCTCGGCGTAGGCCGCGCCATCGGCGAGGCCATGGCCGTGATGATGGTCTCCGGCAACGTGCCCAATATGCCCTCTCTTTTCCAGAGCGTGCGGTTCCTGACCACCGCCGTGGCCAGCGAGATGGGCTACGCGGCGGCGGGGCTGCAGCGTCAGGCGCTGTTTTCCATCGCGCTGGTGCTGTTTCTGTTCATCATGCTCATCAACGCCGCGCTCAATTTCTTCCTCAAGCGAAGTAAGGAGAAGTGACCATGGATAAACGTGAATTCTCTGCCCGCCGCCGTATCTGGGGCGGGACCATGCGGGGCCTGATGGTCCTCTGCACCGCCGTTACCTGCGCGCTGGCGGTGTTTCTCATCGTCTATGTGCTCGTCAAGGGCGTGCCCAACCTGAGCTGGCAGCTGCTGAGCACCAAGCCCAGCTATCTGGACGGCTCCATCGGCATCCTGCCGGATATCATCACCACCGTCTGCACGGTGCTGACCACGCTGCTGGTGGTGCTGCCTCTGGGCGTTTGCGCCGCCGTGTACCTGACGGAGTATGCCGCCAACAAGAGGGTAGTGGCCGTTATCGAGTACGCCGCCGAGACGCTGTCCGGCATCCCCTCCATTATCTACGGCCTGGTGGGCCAGATGTTCTTCTGCCAGTTTCTGGGCATGAAGAAATCCCTTCTCGCCGGCGCCATGACCCTGGTCATTATGAACCTGCCCACCATCATGCGTACTACACAGGAGAGCCTGAAGACCGTGCCCCAGTCCTACCGCGAGGGCGCCTTCGGTCTGGGCGCCGGCAAGTGGCGCACCATTCGCACGGTGGTGCTGCCCGGCTGTGTGGACGGCGTGCTCACCGGCTGCATTCTGGCCGTGGGCCGTATCCTGGGCGAGACGGCGGCCCTGCTGTACACCGCGGGCTTTGCCCACACGCTGTACAACAGCCTGCACGCCACGCTGGAGGGCTCCGGCGCCACACTGTCCGTGGCCCTGTATGTCTACGCCAAGGAGCAGGGCGAGTTCGATGTGGCCTTCGCCATCGCCGCCATCCTCATGGCGCTGGCTCTGCTCATCAACCTGGCGGCTATGCTGACCGGGCGTTACTTCAAGAAACGGAGGAGCCTATGAGCGATATCATCACCGTAAACGATCTGAACCTGTGGTACGGTCCCACCCAGGCGCTGCACCACGTCACCATATCCGTGCCGGAGCACAGCATTACTGCCCTCATCGGCCCCTCCGGCTGCGGCAAGTCCACATTTCTTAAAACGCTGGACCGTATGAACGACCTGATCCCCGGCGTAAAGGTGGAGGGCCAGGTGCTCTACAAGGGACAGGATATTTACGCCCCCGGCGTGGACGTCAGCCAGCTGCGCCGTGAGGTGGGCATGGTGTTCCAAAAGCCAAATCCCTTCCCCATGAGCATCTACGACAACGTGGCCTATGGGCCCCGGACCCACGGCATCCGCAGCCACGCCAAGCTGGACGACATTGTGGAGCGCTCCCTGCGCTCTGCCGCCATCTGGGACGAGGTGAAGGACCGGCTGAAAAAAAGCGCCATGGGCCTGTCCGGCGGCCAGCAGCAGCGCCTGTGCATCGCCCGTGCCCTGGCGGTGGAGCCCACCGTGCTGCTGATGGATGAGCCCACCTCGGCCCTGGACCCCATCTCCACCTCCCGTATCGAGGAGTTGGCGGTTGAGCTGAAGCAGCATTACACCATCGTCATCGTCACCCACAATATGCAGCAGGCACTGCGTATCTCGGACCGCACCGCCTTCTTCCTGCTGGGAGAGCTGGTGGAGTACGGCGACACGGAGACCATGTTCTCCACGCCCAGCGAAAAGCGCACCGAGGATTACATCACCGGGAGGTTTGGATAATGCGTAGTCAATTCGATAAACAGCTGGCCCAGCTCCACCGCGAGCTTATCGAGATGGGCGCCCTGTGCGAGCAGGTCATCGCTCTGTCCTCTCAGGCCCTCACCAACCGCGATACCGCCCTGGCGGAGAAGGTCGCGCCCCTGGACCACGAGATCGACCGCAAGGAGCGCGACATCGAGAACCTCTGCCTGCGGCTCCTGCTTCAGCAGCAGCCGGTGGCCAGCGACCTGCGGCAGATCTCCGCTGCCCTGAAGATGATCACGGACATGGAGCGTATCGGCGACCAGGCCGACGATATTGCCGAGATCCTGCTCTGCCGCGCCGGCCGGCCTCTCAGCGCCGGCGACACCCTGCGGGAGATGGCTCGGGCCACCATCCGCATGGTCAGCGAGAGCGTGGACGCCTATGTCCGGCAGGATGTGGACCTGGCCCAGCAGGTCATCGCCGCCGACGATGAGGTGGACGGCTATTTTGACCGGATCAAGGCCCATCTCATCGACCGTATCGCCAAGGACGTGGATGACGGTGAAGCCACACTTGACTTACTGATGATTGCCAAGTATTATGAACGTATCGGCGACCACGCCACCAACATCGCCGAGTGGGTGATGTTTTCCGTCACCGGCGTGCACAAGACCGAGGCCACTTGAGCCAAAAGGAGGGACCCCACATGATTTGGTGTGTAGAGGATGACGCCAGCATCCGCGATATCGAGCTGTATGCCCTGCGCTCCGCCGGGCTGGAGGCCGAGGGCTTTACCGACGGTGCCGCCTTCTGGAAGGCCCTGCAAAGCGAAAAGCCCGATCTGGTGGTGCTGGACGTGATGCTCCCCGGCATCGACGGCACGGAGCTGCTGGGCCGTATGCGCGCCTCCACGTCCCTGCGCCGCATCCCGGTCATTATGGCCACCGCCAAGGGCGCGGAGTATGACCGCGTCCGGGCGCTGGACGGCGGCGCGGATGACTATCTGACCAAGCCCTTCAGCGTCATCGAGCTGGTCTCCCGGGTCAAGGCGGTGCTGCGCCGCTGCCAGCCGGAGGGGGACAGCTCCATCCTCCGCAGCGGCGAGGTGTCGCTGGATACCCGTGCCCACACCGTCCTGTCCGGCGGCGAACGCGTCGACCTGACCTACAAGGAATACGAGCTGCTGCGCCTGTTCCTCAGCCACCCCGGCACGGCCTACACCCGTGACCGGCTGATGGAGCTGGTCTGGGGCATGGATTACTGCGGCGAGAGCCGTACCGTGGATATGCACATCCGTACCCTGCGCCAGAAGCTGGGCAAGGCCGGCGCACACATCACCACGGTCCGCGGCGTGGGCTACCGTTGGGAGGAGACCCTATGACAAAAAAGATATTTCGCTCCACCGTGGCGGTGGGGCTTGCGGTGCTGCTGGCCAGTCTGGTCATTATCATGGGCGCACTGTACACCTATTTCGGCCATGTCCAGGAGCAGCAGCTCCGGGATGAGCTGTCCATCGCCGCTGCGGCCATGGAGTCCGGCGACGGCGAGGCCTATCTGTCCAAGCTGCACTCCGACAATTACCGCATCACCTGGCTTCGCGCCGACGGCACGGTGCTCTATGATACGAAGGCTGACGCCGCGGCTATGGAGAACCACGCCCAGCGCGAGGAGGTCCGTCAGGCCCTGACCAACGGCACCGGTGAGTCCAGCCGTTACAGCGCCACTCTGCTGGAAAAGACCCTCTACTACGCCCGCCGGCTGCCGGACGGCACGGTCCTGCGCCTGTCCGCCAGCCGCGTCACTATGGGCGTGCTGCTTCTGAGTATGCTCTCCGCCATCCTAGCGGTCATCGCCGTGGCCCTGATCCTCTCCGGCATTCTGGCCGGCCGCGTGTCCCGCCGCATCACCCGCCCCCTGAACACCCTGGATCTGGAGCACCCCCTGGAAAACGACGCCTACGAGGAGCTTTCGCCCCTGCTGCGCCGACTGGAGCACCAGCGGCGTCAGATCGACGATCAGCTGCGTTCTCTGCGCCGCCGGTCCGAGGAGTTTGAACAGATCACCGCCAGCATGACCGAGGGCCTGGTACTGGTGGATAACGGCGGCACCATCCTCAGCATGAACCCTGCCGCCTGCGCCGTGTTCCACACCGATGCGGCCTGCGTGGGCCAGCCTCTGCTGACCGTGGAGCGCGGCAGCGCCGTCAGCCACGCCCTCCACGATGCCATGGACACCGGCCACGGCGAGACCCGTATGGAGCGCGACGGCCGCGAGTACCAGTTCGACATGACCCGTATCCAGGCCGACGGCGAGGTGGTGGGCGCGGTGCTGCTGACCTTCGACGTCACCGAGCAGGCCTACGCCGAGCGCAACCGCCGCGAGTTCACCGCCAACGTTTCCCATGAGCTGAAGACCCCGCTTCAGGGCATCATCGGCAGCGCCGAGCTGCTGGAGAACGGCATGGTCCAGCCCGACGATGTGCCCCGCTTCGTGGGCCATATCCGCAGCGAGGCCCAGCGCCTGGTGACGCTGATCAACGACATCCTCCGCCTGTCTGAGCTGGACGAGGGCGGCAGCCTGCCCACCGAGCCGGTGGAGCTGCTCTCCCTTTGCACCGACACGGTCAAGTCGCTGGAGAGCGCCGCGCAGCAGCGCCAGATCACCATGACCGTCACCGGCGAGGCCGTTACGGTCCCCGGCGTCCGCCGTCTGCTGACCGAGACGGTCTTCAACCTCTGCGACAACGCCATCAAGTACAATAAGGACGGCGGCAGCGTCGCCGTCGCCGTGGGCCGTGACGGCCCCGACGCCGTGGTCACGGTAGCCGATACCGGTATCGGTATCCCGCCGGAGCACCAGGGCCGCGTCTTCGAGCGCTTCTACCGCGTGGACAAGAGCCACTCCAAGGCCTCCGGCGGTACCGGATTGGGCTTGTCCATCGTCAAGCACGCCGTGGCTTATCACCACGGCACCGTCACGCTGGACAGCCGTGAGGGGGAGGGCACCACCTTTACCCTCCGCCTGCCGTTGGAAGCGTAAACGCGAAAATGCCCGCCTCTGCGGGCGGGCATACAAAAAGACCACCCGATAGGGTGGCCTTTTTTGTCATAAATGCGCCTTTGCGTGGGCACAGATGGCGTCAAAGGTCTTCTGACTGATATCGTGTTCGATCTTGCAGGCATCTGTCTCCGCCGTAGCGGCGTCGATGCCCAACGCCATCAGGAATTTCGTCAGCGTGTGGTGCCGGTCCAGCATACGCTCGGCGATGGCCATACCGCTGGCCGTCAGGGTGATGAGTCCGTCCTTGTCCATCGTGATATAGCCGTTTTCCCGCAGCCGTTTGGTGGCGTAGGTCACGCTGGGCTTTGTCACGCCCAGATGCTCGGCTACGTCGATGGAACGAATATATCCATGTTGCTGCTGCATCATCAGCATCGTCTCTAAATAGTCCTCGGAAGCGCGCAGTATCTGCATAAAAAGTATCACCAACTTTCCCCAATACACTTTTAACAGCATACCACAATTTTCACAAACTTACAAGTGCGGTAAAAAAATTTCGTTCTCCCTATTGACAAAGATGGTTTGAGGTATTAAACTGTGCCATAGGTTAAGGAGGGCTAACCGTCGTGGTCCGCTATGGACCGGGAAAGCCCTTTCAGAACCGCTTTTTTCAGACACAGGGTTAGCGGAAGCTAACCGTGAAACGGAGGGATATACATGATGCCTTTGATGCTGGCAGACGCCGGAACGGAGCAGCTCATCCATAAGGTGGGCGGCAGCCCGGAGGTAAAAAAGCACCTGGAGGACCTGGGCTTCACCCCGGGCAGCACCGTCACGCTGGTGTCCGCCATGGGCGGCAACGTCATCGTGAAGGTCAAAGAGTCCCGCGTGGCCATCAGCGAGGAAATGGCCCGCAAGATCATGGTCTGATAGCCGCGCCAAGCGGTTATTGTATTTGAGAAACAGAAATATCACATAGAAGGAGAGCAGAAGCATGAAAACATTGCGTGAAGTCAAGATCGGCGAGACCGTCAAGGTCGTCAAGCTCCACGGCGAGGGCCCCGTCAAGCGCCGTATCATGGACATGGGCATCACCAAGGGCGTGGAGGTCTATGTTCGCAAGGTAGCCCCTCTGGGCGATCCCATGGAGGTCACTGTCCGCGGCTACGAGCTGAGCCTGCGTAAGGCCGACACCGAAATGATCGAGGTCGAGTAATGACCTGCGGTACCGTGTTCCGGTGCCGGAAATACGGCCGTTATTTTAATTCATCTGTATATAGGTTCAACAAGATTAACCGGAAGGAGAGACACTATGGAAAAACAGATAAAGATCGCGTTGGCAGGTAACCCCAACTCTGGCAAGACCACCCTGTTCAACGCGCTGACCGGCTCCAACCAGTTCGTGGGCAACTGGCCCGGCGTTACGGTGGAGAAGAAAGAGGGCAAGCTGAAGAAGCACGATGACGTGGCCATCATGGACCTGCCCGGCATCTACTCCCTGTCCCCCTACACCCTGGAGGAGGTCGTGGCCCGTAATTACCTCATCACCGAGCGCCCCGACGCTATCCTGAACATCATCGACGGTACGAACCTGGAGCGTAACCTGTACCTGACCACCCAGTTGACCGAGCTGGGTATCCCCGTGGTTATCGCCATCAACATGATGGACGTGGTCCGCAAGAACGGCGACAAGATCAACGTGGACGAGCTGAGCCGCGAGCTGGGCTGCAAGATCGTGGAGATCTCCGCCCTGAAGGGCGAGGGCATTATGGAGGCCGCCGAGGCCGCTGTGCAGGCCGCCAAGTCCACCAAGACCGTTCCCATGCACACCTTCTCCGGCCCCGTGGAGCACGCCATCGCCCACATCGAGGAGGCCGCCGTACATAACCTGCCCGAGGAGCAGCAGCGCTGGTACGCCATCAAGATCTTCGAGCGCGATGACAAGGTGCTGGATCAGCTGAAGATCGACCCGACCGTCATGGCGCACATCGAGGAGGACATCAAGGCCGCCGAGAAGGAGCTGGACGACGATGCCGAGTCCATCATCACCAACGAGCGCTATGTGTACATCGCCGAGATCATCAAGGCCTGCTATAAGAAGAAAAACGCCGGTCAGATGTCTGCTTCCGATAAGATCGACCGCATCGTGACCAACCGCTGGCTGGGTCTGCCCATCTTCGCCGCGGTGATGTTCCTTGTGTACTACATCTCCATGGTCACCGTTGGCTCCGCCGCTACCGACTGGGCGAATGACGGCCTGTTCGGTGACGGCTGGCACCTGTTCGGCATCGGCTCCAAGGCATATACCGAGGCCAGCGACGAATATACCGCCGCCACCCAGGCCGTAGACGCCTTCCTGGGGCTGGACACCGAGGCGGAGGACTTCGATGCCGGCGCCGCCCTGGCCCGGATAAAGTCCTTCGTTCCCACCTCCGACACCGCCACCGTGGATGTGGAGGATGAGGAGACCCTGGCCGTCAACACCATGACCGCCTACTATGACGCCCTGCCCCAGGATGCCGACAAGCGGGACGATGTGGTGCAGATGACCTATGTGGACGCCGCGGCCTATCTGGAGGCAAATGGCTTTGAGGCCCCTGACCCCGCCGACTACGGCGTGTGGGTGCCCGGTGTTCCTGTGCTGGTGGGCAACGCGTTGGAGTCCGCCGGTGCTGCCGACTGGCTGTCCGGCCTGATCCTTGACGGTATCGTGGCCGGTGTGGGCGCGGTGCTGGGCTTCGTGCCCCAGATGCTGGTGCTGTTCCTGCTGCTGGCGTTCCTGGAGGCCTGCGGCTACATGGCCCGTATCGCCTTCGTGCTGGACCGTATCTTCCGCAAGTTCGGCCTGTCCGGCAAGTCCTTCATCCCCATGCTGATCGGTACCGGCTGCGGTATCCCCGGCGTTATGGCCTCCCGTACCATCGAGAATGAGCGCGACCGCCGCATGACCATCATGACCACCACGTTCATCCCCTGCGGCGCCAAGGTGCCCTTCATCGCTATGATCGCCGGCGCCATCTTCGGCGGCAGTGCATGGGTGTCCACCTCCGCTTACTTCATCGGCATGGCCGCCATCGTGATCTCCGGCATCATGCTGAAGAAGACCAAGATGTTCTCCGGCGAGCCTGCTCCCTTCGTTATGGAGCTGCCCGCTTACCACTGGCCCACTCTGGGCAACGTCCTCCGCTCCATGTGGGAGCGCGGCTGGTCCTTCATCAAGAAGGCCGGCACCATCATCCTGCTGTCCACCATCTTCGTCTGGTTCACCAGCTACTTCGGCTGGGTGGATGGCACCTTCCAGATGCTGTCTGACGAGCAGATCGACTGCTCCATCCTGGCGGCCATTGGCGGCGCTATCGACTGGATCTTTGCACCTCTGGGCTGGGGCAACTGGCAGGCGGTCGTCGCCTCCATCACCGGCCTGGTGGCCAAGGAGAACATCGTGGGCACCCTGGGCGTCCTGTACGGCGGCGGCGACGGCAGCGTCTACGACGCTATGGCTGCGGCTTTCACCGGTATCACCGCTTACAGCTTCCTGGTGTTCAACCTGCTGTGCGCCCCCTGCTTCGCTGCCATCGGTGCCATCAAGCGCGAGATGAACAGCCGCAAGTGGACCTGGTTCGCCATCGGCTATCAGTGCGTGTTCGCCTATGTGATCGCCCTGATGATCAACCAGTTCGGCAACCTGTTCATCGGCAATGCCAACATCCTGGGCGTCATCGTGTCCGTGATCCTGCTGGCCGGCATCATCTATATGCTGTGCAAGCCCTACAAGGAAGCCACCAAGCTGTCCGTGAAGTAAACTGTCCCCGTAATTACCCTCTTACCCCATAGAAAGGAGTGAACTTCCATGCTGCAATGGCTGTCAGCAAACCTGGGCACGATCCTCATCAGTGCCGCCTTACTTGTCGTTGTGATCCTCATCATCCGCTACCTGCTGCGCCAGAAGAAGGCGGGAAAGTCCTCCTGCGGTGCCGGCTGCGCCCACTGCGCCATGCACGGCCAGTGCCACAGCCAGAGCTGCAAGCACTGAATAGAGCGGGGGGAGGCATCGTCAGTGCCTCCCCCTGCGTCTAAAAGGAGATGTCACCATGACAGAAACCATCCTGAAGGTGGACGGCATGGCCTGCGGTATGTGCGAAAACCACATCAACGACACCGTCCGAAACAAGTTCTCCGTCCAGAAGGTCACGTCCTCCCACACCAAGGGCGAGACGGTGATCCTCTCGGAGCAGCCCCTGGATCAGCAGGCGCTGCGTGATGCCATCGCCGCCACCGGCTACACGGTCACAGCGGTGGACGCCCATCCCTACGAGAAAAAGGGCCTTTTCTCCTTCCACAGAAAGTGACCCGTCAAAGAAGCGCCCTCCCCCGGCGCTTTTTTGAAAACCGATAGTTAAATTACTCTAACCAAAGTTAGAAGAAGCTAACCGCGTATCATCCGGAAGAAACGAGCAAAAATACCGTCGAGCAATATTCGGCGGCACGGAACAGAAAGGAAGTGCGATATGAGCGTCGTGATCTTAGGCGGCAACGAGTGCATGGAGCGCCGTTACAAGGACCTGTGTCAGTCCTACAAATGCTCCGCCAAGGTGTTCACCAAGCCCTCCGGCGGCCTGAAAAACAAGCTGGGCAGTCCGGACCTGATGATATTCTTCACCTCCACCATGTCCCATAAGCTGGTGCAGAGCGCTCTCAGCGAGCTGAAGGGCACGCCGACCCGTATCGAGCGCTGCCATACCAGCTCTCTGTCCGCCCTGCGGAGCATTCTGGAAAAACACGCCGGTTAAGGAGGAACCCCTATGTCCGAAGAAATGGTCGTGCGCCAGTGCGCGCCTACCCTGGCCGGTATCAAGGCCGGAAGTCTCTTTCCCTGTCCCTGCACGGACCGGGATGCACTGCTGGACGAGGTGCGGCAGCTGAACCGCCGCCTCTCGCCCAAGGGCCTGTGCCTGCTGCCCCTCCGCTTTACCGAGGGCAGCGCCCTGCTGTACCTCTACCGCCCCGCCACTCTCCGCCGCGACCTCAGCGACGATCTGGCCCGCCGCCTGCTGGCGGAGGCCGGCTATGACGGCGGCAGCTGCGGCCGCTGTGTGGCCACGCTGATCCGCCGCTTCCGTCAGGGTGCGGACTTTCCCCACGAGATCGGCCTCTTCCTCAGCTACCCTCCTGAGGACGTCAAGGGCTTCGTGGACAACCGTGCCCGCAGCTACAAGTGCGCGGGGCTGTGGAAGGTGTACAGCGACGAGGCCCGGGCCCGGCGGCTCTTCACCCGGTTCAAGCGCTGCACGGACACATACTGCAAGCTCTGGCAGGCCGGCGCGACGATCGATCAGCTGGCTGTGGCGGGGTAACGATCGAAAGGAGAAACGACAATGAAAAAGACTGCTGTGATCTATTGGAGCGGCACCGGCAACACCGAGGCCATGGCCAATGCCGTGCTGGAGGGCATGACCGCCGCCGGCGCGGATGCCAAGCTGCTGACGGTGGACCAGGTGAACACCGCCGAGCTGAACGGCTATGCCGCCATTGCCTTCGGCTGCCCGGCCATGGGCAGCGAGGTGCTGGAGGAGATGGAGTTCCAGCCCATGTTTGACGCCTGCAAGAACTGCCTGGGCGGCAAGGCCGTGGCTCTGTTCGGCTCCTACGGCTGGGGCGACGGCGAGTGGATGCGCTCCTGGGAAAAGGACTGCGCCGATGCCGGCGTGAACCTGGTCTGCGACAGCGTGATCTGCTGCGAGGCCCCGGATGACACCGCCCTGGATGCCCTGCGCGCCATGGGCAAGACCCTGGCAGCTTGAACGCTTTGCACCTCCTGCGCCGCCGTCTGCGGCGCAGGGGACAGACTTTGCTGCCGCTGCTGGCCGCCCTCTCCGCCGCAGCGGTGGTATACAGATGAAAAGCACCCCTCAGGCCAGGCGGCCTGAGGGGCGCTTTTTTACAGCCATTTCTTGTGCCTGAAGAACCACAGCAGTCCTGCCACCAGCAGTATGCTGGCGGCGATGATCACGGGATAGCCCCACTCCGACTGCAGCTCCGGCATGTTCACAAAGTTCATGCCGAACCAGCCGGTGATCAGCGTCAGCGGCAGGAACAGCACCGTCACAATGGTGAATACCCGCATCAGGTCGTTCTGCTGGATGGCCAGCTGGCTCTGATAGGCCTCCCGCAGCTGGGCCACCAGCTCCTGCAGCGCGCATACCTTTTGCAGATACCGGCCCGTCCGCCGCCCCAGCACCTCCAGCCGCGCCAGAATGTTGGCTTCGATCAGCCCGTTATCGTTGTCGCACATCTCATCGAAGATGGCGTCCAGCTGCTCATAGTACCGCTTCAGGTGCAGCAGCTCCCGCCGCCACGCGGCGATGCGCCGGGGCGCGTCGTCCTTGGCCTTGCCCTCCAGTATGGTGCTCTCGCCGCCGTTGATCTGGGCCTCCAGCTTTTCCAGATACGCCATGTCGCCCTTGAACAGCCCCGCAAAGAACCGGTACAGCAGCTGCTGGTCATTCAGCGGTCCGCCTGCGGTCAGCGCGTCCACCGCACCCTGTACATACTGCTGTGCCGCTTCGTTCCGGCAGAAGAAAAACAGGTCCTCCCGGTCGATGTATACCAGCACCTTGCCGCTTTTCCCCGCCTTCCGCACATCGTACCAGTCAAAGGCCAGCAGGTCGAAGTCGGCAAAGGCCTCAAAGCTCTCCGTCTGCAATTCACCCACATATTGAAATACGGCGGCGTCCATCTGCTCCGCCACCTGATCCATATCCTTCCACAGCAGCACGCTCCGCATATTGCCACCGTCCTTTCTCCTGCAGTATACCCCACCGCGTCCCCTTCGTCAAGTTGACTTTCCCGCGGCGGACTGGTACAATAGAGCCAGCGCAGCACCATTCTGAAACAAAGGAAGTGGTTTTATGCAGTTGACACCCCAGCAGCAGGCTCTGCTGGACGGCGCCCAGGGCGAGACCATGGCCAAGGTGGTCAAGACGCTGGTCATGTACGGCGATACCTTCGGCGCCCAGCGTATGGTCCCCGTTACCAGTGAGTACGGCCACACCGTCATCTCCTTCGGCCTGGCGGTGATGAAGCCGGTCTACGACCTGTACGACCGTCTTATCGAGTCCGGCCTTACCAGCGGTCAGAAATTCACCGCTGACCCCCTGCCCCTGGATAAGCACGTCCCCACCAGTCTGTTGGAGGACATCGTCTTCCGCAAGATCATGTACACCCAGCAGGACCGGTATGAGCAGCAGCTGAAAAAGCTGGGTATCACCGCCGATAACGCCTATACCTGTACCTGCTATCTGGAACAGGTGGGCAACACCCCAAAACAGGGTGATATCCTCAGCTGGGCGGAGTCCTCCGCCGTGGTCTACGCCAACTCCGTCCTGGGCGCCCGCTGCAACCGCAACAGCGGTATGCTGGAGCTCATGGGCAGCATCGCCGGCTTCGTGCCGGAGTTCGGCCTGCTCACCGACGAGGGCCGCAGGGCCCATTGGCTGGTGGAGGTCAAATGCACCCGCCGGCCCGAGGCTCAGCTTCTCGGCTCCGCCATCGGCATGAAGGTCATGGAGGACGTGCCCTACGTCCGGGGACTGGACAAGTGGCTGGGCACGGAACTGAACGACGAGAACCGCGCCTACCTCAAGGACTTCGGCGCGGCCACCGCCTCCAACGGCGCCGTGGGCCTGTACCATGTGGAGAACCTGACCCCCGAGGCAAAACAGCAGGGCGAGGCCCTGCTGCGGGAAGGCTATCGGACCTACATCATCGACGACGCCGAGCTGGAGCGCGTGAAGCGCAGCTATCCTGTCATCTGGAAGGACCCCGCCGCTGCGCCGCAGCTGTGCTTCGTGGGCTGTCCTCACCTGACGCTGGAGCAGCTGAAGGACTGGACGGCGAAGCTCACCGACGCCCTGCGGGCGCAGAACCGCCTGCAGGTGGCCGTTCCCACCGTGTTCACCGCCGCCCCGGCAGTGCTGGACGCCTTCAAGGACACCGTGGAGGGCTACAAGCTGCAAAGCATGGGCGTGATCCTCAGCTACATCTGCCCGCTGATGTACATGAACAACCCCCTCTGCAAGAAGAAGGCGGTCATCACCAACTCCAATAAGCTCCGCACCTACACCAGCGCCCGGTATTATACCGACGCGGAGATACTGGACATCCTCACCGGAAAGGAGGGACGCTGATATGCAGCAGTTCAAGGGCCGCGTGGTGGTCCCCGGCACCTGCACCGCCGAAGCGCTGGTCAGCCATGGCGGCTTCAACACCCTGGCCAGCTACCAGATGGCCATGATGTTCGGCGACAAGCAGGTCAAGTGCGGCGACCAGAATAACCCCGACATCTACAGGAAGCCCATGATCGGCAAGGCCCTCTGCCTGCCCCAGACCATCGGCTCCACCACCGGCGGCATGGTGCTCTTCACGGTGTGCTCCCACGGCAAGCAGCCCGCCTGTATGCTCTTCTCCCTGCCCATCGACTCCCTGGCCGCCTCCGGCGCCATTCTGGGCGATGTCTGGACCGACAGCAAAATGCCCGTGGTGGACTCCCTGGGCGACGAATTTTTGCAATATGTGCAGACCGGCATGACCGTCACCGTGGGTGACGACGGCCTGGTCACCGTGGAGGACTGACATGGACGATATCTACACCAAAAAGCCCGAGGAGTGCGCCTACTCCTTCACCCAGCACACCGCCTGCGAGTTCTTCCCCTGCCACAAGACCGCCCACCCGGAGGACTTCAACTGCCTGTTCTGCTACTGCCCGCTGTACACCCTGGGCAGCAAGTGCGGCGGCAACTTCAGGTACCTGGAAAACGGCGTCAAGGACTGCTCCGACTGCCTGCTGCCCCACGGTCGGGGCAGCTACAGCTACATCAAGTCCAAGTACCCGGAACTCATGGAGCTGGCCAAGAAAAACCGATAAGAAAAGAGACGGCTCACGCCGTCTCTTTTTTCATCATTATTCCAGCAGCAGCTCGTGGTCGCCCTTGTCGCAGAAATAGTAGACCTGATAGCCAGTGGGCGCACCCTTCTGCCCGCTGGTCGGGTCTGTACGCTCCCTCTCCAGTATCGCACTTACCGTGCCAGCCTGCATCTGCACTGTGGTGCCGTCCAAAAACTTAATTTCCCGTCGCCAGTTCAGATGCATGTCATCCCCGATGTCTATGTATTCTCCGGTGGTGATGTACTGTGTCTGCAATTCCGCGTAATACGCCCGCACGTTGGCCATGTCGGCGGCCACCTTGGCCTTGTGCAGGCTGCCGTTGAACACAGGGATGGCAATAGCCGCCAGCACAGCGATGATCGCCACCACGATCAGCATTTCCATCAATGTAAAGCCGCGGTTCCGTTTCATAGTCTATACCCTCCGGAATCGTTTTTTTGATAAGTTTTCCACATTATACCCTACCGACACCCGGATTGCAACCCTATTTTCCCGTCACTACCTCCGCAAATCCCTCTCCGAACACCCGCACGGCCTTCAGCGCCTCGTCCAGCGAGTTCCCCGCTGCGCCGATCTCCACCAGCAGGCTCCCGGGCGTGAAGTACTCATTGTAGTCCGAATTCCGCAGCGTCAGCGGCCGCATCAGCGTGGGATAGCGCTCCGTCAGGTGCTGCTGCACCGCCACGGCGAATTTCAGGTTCTCCTGCCAGCCCTCCCAGCTGCTGCCCATTACCAGGCTCACCTGCGCGCAGTCCGGGTCCTCCCGCGTTACCACCTTGTACTGGTGCCCGGCCTTGTCCTCCAGCGCGTCCCGGTGCACATCCAGAATGAACCCGATGCTGGGGTATTTCTCCATATACGCCTCGATGGCGTCCTCCGCCCGGTAGTACGCCCCGTTGTACTCCGGGTCGTCATACAGCGCCCGGTCGTGCAGCACCGATATCCCGTAGCCCGACAGCACCCTAGCCAGCTCGTCGCCCACCCGTATCACGCTCACGCTGGCATCCGCCGTCCGAAAGCTCCCCGTGTCCTCGTATTCCTCCCCCGGCGGCATGGTGTACGCCTCGCTGCCGTGGGTGTGGACGATCAGCACCTGCGGCGCGTCCTCGCCCAGCGCCGCCGCGAACGTCCCGTCAAACACGATGCCCTCCACCGTCTGCCGCGAACTGTTCTTGATGAACACGTCCCCCACCCGGGTGTACCCGTTCTCGTCCGCCGCCACCACCGACAGCGGCCTCGATTCCCCCTGCCCGCCGGTGTTCTCCGTCTGTTCCGTTGTTGGGCCCTCCGGTGTTTCCGCCGGGGCGGGGGAGGGCGTCCCCTCCGCGTTCCGGGGCGTCTCTGCCTGCGTCACCTGCGTCTCCGCCGCCAGCAGCATCGGCGACTGCCGCAGCACCGTCAGCACCGGCAGCGGCAGCGAGTCCGCCGCCCACAACTCCCCCAGCTCCCACTGTACCAGCCGCTGCGCCAGTGAGCTGTCCCGCACCGCCTGTGCCGCCGCCCGCAGGTCCTGGCTCCCCGCGCACACCGCCGCCAGCCACAGCACGAACGCTCCGCACACCGCCGCCGCGCCCCGCCGCCATTTCACAAGCCCCACCGCCTTTCAGACAAGCCTATGTCCGGACAAGCAAAAAAATACCCGCCATAATTTCCTCTAATGCCTCCCACACCGATTTGTTATGCCAATATCTGGATATTCCCGTTGCCTTTCGCGACACTTTCTGGTAAGATGGTCGTACAACAGAGCCTACGTGCCGTAAAACTTTCCCAACAAGAAATTTTGCGGCACACAGGCCCGGGAGAGAAATATGTGAGCCATAGAAGGAGGAACCGCCATGAAGAGACGACTGCTCCCCATCCTGATGACCCTGGTATTGGTATGCGCGCTGCCCATATGGGCAGCTTTTGTTACATCGGGGGATGTAACAAATCCCCTGGTGTGCACCGCCGGCGCGACGTCGCCGCCTGACACCGCCGCAACCAGGCTGAAATCTGCCATATCCAACGGTGGAGATGTTCGGCTGACAGAGGATATCGAGATCAGAGAGACATTGTTAGTAACGAGAGATGTGACCCTCGACCTGAACGGCCATGTGCTCAAGATGACCGGTGACGGCAGTGTGCTCCGGGTGAAGAAGGACGGTCCGGATCGTGTGACCCTGATCATCACGGACAGCCGTCCCCAAAATCCGCATGGATCCTATGCGGATTTGCCCGCCGGCGGTGTCATCACCGGCGGAAAGGGAACGGACGCGGGGGGGAGTGTTCGCTCGGTTGGGGGAGCCGTATTCCTGGAGAATGGTACAACGCTGAAGCTGGAGGGCGGCACGCTTACCGGAAACAGCAGTCACGGCAGTGTCTTTATCAATGGTGCGACCTTCGTAATGACCGGCGGCACGATCACCGGAGAAACTGTCGGCGTACATAATAATGTGGGGACCTTCACAATGATCGGCGGCCGCATCACAGGGTGCAGTGACCGGGGCGTATATGTGTACAATGGGAATATGACCATGTCCGATACGGCGTATATCGGAGGAAATGACACAAATCAATACCCAAAGACAGCGGATATTTACGTACACGAGCCGGTTCGGAAAGTGACAGGCCTGTCCGTTACCGGCGGTATCATCGAAGGGAAGGTGTATATTTTCTTCGAGACTTCGAACATGAAACCGGATGGTGAAAGCAGGGACGATGACTATAACGTGAAAGCCTTGAAAAGCGTGGCTGAATCCGTTGTGAAAGGGAACGGCGTACTTGACGGACATATCCGGGTGAAGATGGACGATACTCCTGGCACCGCTGTGGACTACAACACCGTCAATTTCATTGACGAGGTCGCCAAGACAAGGACCTTCCAGCTTATTTTTGCTAACGGGGATAAAAAGGCCAGAAAACCGGATGATCCTACCACAGTGAATGGCCAGGCCTTTATGTACTGGGCGGCAAAGGGAACCTCCGAAGCGTGGAATTTTGATACCGAAATAAACGAGTCGATAACGCTGTATGCCGTGCGGACCCCGGCCTCCTCCGGCGGCTATTACTACTACCCTACCACCGATACTAAGGCCGACGATGCCAAGGGTTCTCCCAAGACCGCCGACCCCGGCGTAGCCCTCTACGCCGCCCTGTCGCTCCTGTCCCTCACCGGCCTGACCTGCACCGCCAGGAAGAAGTTCTGAGCACACAAAAAATGAGCACCCGGAGGCTATGTTTTCGTAAGTACACATTGTGGCACAAGGGCGGCTGATGCAGAAGCCGGCGCAGGAAATTCCTGTGCCGGCTTTCTTTTGGTGCCTTCAGGCGTGGAAATAAACCCCCGGTTCTACCGGGGGAAGAAAAATAGCTTTAGCATGAGTAAAACCTCCTATTGCGGTATACTGGTAAAGGTTTGGCGACCGCATTACCAGAGCAATAGGAGGTTTTATGCAGATAAAGAAAGACGAAAGAAACGAGATAAAAAGCACATCACATTCAAGATACCGTTGTCAGTATCACATCGTATTTGCACCGAAGTACCGCAGGAAAGAAATCTATGGACAGCTGAAAAAAGACATAGGAGAAATACTGCGGACATTGTGCAAGCAAAAGAATGTGGAAATACTGGAGGCAGAGGCGTGTGTAGACCACATACATATGCTGGTGAGTATTCCACCGTACCTGAGTGTAGCACAGTTCATGGGATTTCTCAAGGGGAAGAGCAGCTTAATGATTTTCGACAGGCATGCGAATTTGAAGTACAAGTATGGGTCGAGAAATTTTTGGTGTAGAGGATACTATGTGGATACCGTGGGACGCAATAAAAAGATCATAGCGGAGCATATCCGAAACCAACTGGAGGAGGACTACGCCGCAGATCAGATCAGCATCAAAGAATATGTAGACCCGTTTACGGGTGACAAGAATAAGAAGGCATAAAAAGACAGCCGCTTGAAGCGGCTGCCTGAAATGGTAATGCGGTGTCAAACCTTCAACGCCCCTTTTAGGGGCTACGGTCGTAATAGCCCCTTTTAGGGGCAGGTCAAACCACCAGTTTACTGGTGGTTATGATTATTGCGTCCAAAACGGCTTTCCCGCCACCGGGGTCATCGGTTTTGGTACATCCTTGACTATATGGCTCAGGCGAATTCCAAAGCCGCCTGCTAAAACGATCGCGTCCATAAAACCTCCCGCTCGCAGCGTAAGATTCAATCCATACCCGGTTACCAGCACCCGGCAACGCACTTATGCACCCCATAGCGATTTGCCGAATTAAGAGTGTTATTCTTGGAAAAACATATTGATCTACACTTTCGCCGTACACGCTGTCAGAGATGGATAGTACAGGCACTTCACATTTTCCGCTGTGTTTAAGAAGCGGGAAAGTGCAGTTACGTTAGTGGGAGTGCCACAGTACGGCGGTAAAGGGGAAAACTGCTACCGTGGCAACAGGCAGCGGCAGCGAAGCGGTAGCGGAAAGCTGTGGTGGCACAGTCCTTTTGACCGACAGCGGTACACGGGAAAACCGATTACGCGAGGAACATGAGGCAGGTTTGACACAGGGCATAGCGCGCTGAGGAAGTCTTGAAACGTAGTTTCAAGCGG
>OKTD01000404.1_pt1 | contig 21046 bp, 18 predicted proteins | sample 1606161 | NCBI WGS metagenome assembly OKTD01 (sample SAMEA3879527, study PRJEB24766) | human gut metagenome | biome: human-associated habitat; feature: feces | place: USA | collected 1985/1987 | reverse complement strand
CGCAGCGGGGGCAGGTACCGATCACTTCCTTCTCCGGGGCAAACAGCTTTTTGCCATCCTCGGAAATGCAGGAATAGGTGGACACGATCTCCTGAACCATCGTGCGGATACCGTCCATGAAAGTATCCGGGTCAGCGCCGCCCCTTGCGATCTCCGTCAATTTCTGTTCCCATTCCGCTGTCAGCATGGGAGAGGTCAGCGGCTCAGGCAGGACCGTGACAAGGTTGATACCGGCTTTCGTGGGGATCAGGTTTTTGCCCTTGCGCTCCACAAATCCGGCTGCCACCAGCTTTTCGATAATTGCCGCCCTGGTCGCAGGCGTGCCAAGACCTTTTCGCTCCGCCTCATCGGGGATATCGTCCTTGCCCGCATTCTCCATAGCGGACAGGAGGGTATCTTCGGTATAGGGCTTCGGCGGCTGGGTGAAATGCTCGGTGACAGAAACCTCCGCACCGTCAAAAGTCTGCCCTTCGGTGAAGTTCGGGAGCGTATCGCCGTCCCCATCCGCAGGCTTTTCCTTCAAGAAGGCACGGAAAATGCGGTCAATCTCCCGCCAGCCTTCGGAGAGGATGCGTTTTCCCTTTGCGGTGAAGGAATGGCCGCCGCAGTCAAAAGCAGCCGTGATCGCCTCATACATATACGGCTCCGCCGATGCACACAGCAGCTTGCAGCAGACCAAAAGAAACAAATTGCGCTCGCCCAGGGGCAGAGCCTTGATATCCGCTTTTTCAATCTCCATCGTGGGGATAATGGCGTGGTGGTCGGATACATCCTTATCGGAGATCATGGCCTCCACCAGCGGGAAGAAGTTGCTGATTCCGTCAAAGGGCGGTACCTTCGCCGCCAGATGGATGACGCAGGAGGCCGTTTCTGCCACGTCGGAGGTCAGATACCGGCTGTCCGTGCGGGGATAGGTCAGCAGCTTCTTTTCGTAGAGGCTCTGTGCGTAATCTAAGGTCTGCTTTGCCGTGTATCCGAACAGGCGGTTTGCCTCCCTCTGCAAGGTGGAGATCATAGAGCTTCGGCGGCTGTTCTTTTTTCTGTTCCTTCGTGACAGAGGTACAGGTGACGGCCGCACCCTTGCACATAGCCGCTGCCTGTTCCGCCTCCGTTGGATCGGTGAACTTTTCCGACACCGCCTCGGTTCCATCCAGCGTCAGGCGCAGTAAATGATATTTTTCCTTGTGAAACAGCGTGATCTTTGCGTCACGCTCCGCCAGCATTGCCAGCGTGGGTGTTTGCACACGGCCTACATTCAGGGTGCGGTGATAGAGAACGGAGAAAAGGCGTGTAGCGTTGATCCCCACCAGCCAATCCGCTTTCTGGCGGCAGAGTGCTGATTGATACAGGGCTTCATAATCGGCGCCGGGGCGCAGGTCAGAAAAGCCCTCTCGGATGGCGCTGTCCTCCATCGAGGAAATCCAAAGACGAAGAATTGGCTTGCGGCATCCAGCCATTTCATACACCAGCCGGAAGATCAGCTCACCTTCACGCCCGGCATCACAGGCATTGACAATGGTATCCACATCGGGGCGGTCCATCAGGGCGCGAAGATTTTCAAAAGCGTCCTCCTTGCCCGGTGCCAGCACATAACGGAACGGCTCCGGCAGAATGGGAAGATCGTCATATCGCCATTTCTTGAAATGCTCGTCATAGCCGCCAGCATCCATCGGGGATACCAGGTGTCCCACGCACCAGGATACGAGAAGGCCGCTGCCCTCATAAAAGCCATCAGCCCTGGATGAAGCACCCAGGGCCGATGCGATAGATTTTGCCACACTCGGTTTTTCTGCAATAATCAGTTTACTCATTCTTTTCCTCCGTTTCCTCGTCCTCGGTCAGGTATTCTTCTTCATCCTCCAGGTCGAAATCATCCAGATCAGCGGGAACTTTCTTGCCCTGCTTCGGTTTCAGCACCAGGAAATAGACCGCCGCGCCGCCTCCGGCTGCAAGGATCAGCAGCACCGCCAGGATCGCCCCGGTATTGCTTTTCTTTTCGGGTTCCGGATTCTCCGGTTCGGTGGGCTCCGCAGCTTTCTGTTCTGTGCCAACACATTCACTAAGGTTTTTTACGCAGACCGGGCAAGCGGTGTTGACCGCTCCGGCCTGGCACTTTTGCGTACAGGTGCAGACAATAGGTGTTTCCGCCTTTTCTCCATCCTCCGTAAGCGCCATGAGGTCGGCTTCATCCACCTGGTTCAGAAAATGCACGGTTTCCTCGCCCTCATCGTCACGGTCGATAATGAGATAGAACACATTGCCGTTCTTCGTTTCCACTGTAATAAACTGCTTGCCGCTGGCGGTCGGGCTGCCAATATCGTCAATCAGCGAAAGGTTCCCGTCCGGCGTCAGGGCGGTACCGCCATTCAAACCGCCACCCAGCATACCCAGCAGATTTTCCAGCGTTTCAGCGTCCAGGGAGAAAGAGCCTTCCCCGGAACCAGCCTCGCCGTCACTTACCGTCATGTAGCTGGAATAGACATAGCCGACTTTCTCCGGCAGGATGACCTTCAGCCAGTCGCCGTCCGTGCCGATCACCTTCACGGTCGTTCCGTTGGGAAGCTGGGTGAAGGCGGTGTAGTCCATTCCCGCACCCGTGCGGACATTCAGATTGCCGCCGCCCGTGGTGACAGTACCGGTCTGCCCGGAGTCATTTTCACCGGAACTGAACTGGATACCATCCTCGGTGACGGATACCGTGACCTGGCTGCCTGCCAGAGTGGAAAGCAGATCAGAAACATCACCGGCCGTTTCCTGTTCAGCCATGGATTCCGTGCTTCCCTCACCGCCGCTGGCAAAGGCGGTGACAGAAAAAGCGGCAGTGCTGAGCACCACCGCCAAAAGAGCCGATACCATTTTTGTCATAAAGTTATGCTTCATCCTCGTATCCCTCCGTTTCCTCATTCTCGGTGTTGCCCTCCTGCAGCATACCTTCCGGCAGGGAGATCATACCGCTGGCATAGGCTTTCAGGAAGGCGGTCAGTTCCTTGTTATCCATCTTCACGGCTTTCACCATGCGGACGATTTCCAGATTTTCTTCCTCCGCAAGCTGGGTCTCCAGCGCACGAAGGCGTTTCTGCTGCTCCGCGATCTTTTCTTTGGTTTTCGCAATGTCATTGCGGATCTTCTGTGTCGTTGCCATAAATCAAATTACCTCCATATCGTTTTTTAGTTGTAGGGCGGTCGCCCGAAAGCGTAAAAGTGGGATTGCCAGTAGCTTGTGTTGATATCTGCATACTGAATGGGGTCGCCGCAGTGCAGCATTTTTCCGCCGCCCACATAGATACCCACATGGGAAACACCCGGTGTATCGTAAGTGCCGACGAAAAAGATCAGGTCGCCGGGTCTTGCGTTGGCAGAGGATACCGGGGTGGAAATATTGTAGAGTCCTTGGGCTCCCAGCCTGCCCGTATTGCAGACGCCGCTTTGCGTCAGCACCCAGGATACGAAGCCGGAGCAATCAAAAGAAGTGTTCGGATTGCTGCCGCCCCAGACATAGGGATAGCCGATGTACTTTTCCGCCTCGGTAATGAGCGCTGCAAAGGTTTCATCTTCCAGTGCGGAAGGCGGAATATCATAGGTGGTGGGTGGTTTGGTGTACTTGTCTACATAGCCGGAGCCGGGGAACAAATCTTCCCGGTTTCCCAGCGTTGCCATATAGACCGCATACAGGGAAAGCGTTTCTTCGTCCATGATGTAGACCGGCACATGGGATAGGTCGAAGTTTTCCAGCTTCACCTTGCAGATATAGTAGTTGTATGGTACTTCCACGTCATAGTCGTTTCCTTCGCTGTCTGTCCGTGTCTCCGTCCGATAGCGCACCTCCACTTCCACGGTCTGCGTCAGGATGTACTGCTTTTCAAAGAGCATTTGCAGCTCCGCCTGAACCGCGTCGATGGTGAACACCCCTTCATGGAACGCCGTGAGAATGGAGATCAGCACATAAGGGTCATGTTCGATCTCGTCCAGATCAAAACGGTATTCGTCATATCCGGGGTGCAGAGCCTCATAGTGGTCCAGCTCATATTGAAGCTCCTGCTCTAACTCGCAGTAGGCCGCCTCCGCAGCCAGCATATCCGCATCCTCGGAGAGATAAGAAGAAGTAAATACACCGCCCACGCCGGAGCCCGCCATCATGGAACAGGAAGATATCCCGCCAAACAGCAGGGCAACACAGGCGCCAATGCCAATCACCAGCAGAACCGCCCGGCTATGGTGTTTGATGTAGAGGAATGTTTCCTTGAAGGCGTCCTTTGCTTTCTGCGCCGCACTTTTCGCCGTGGCCGCTGTATTCTTTGCGGTTTTCTCTGCCTGTCGCAGCTCCTTTGCATAGTTCCGCTTGATCCGCTGTTTCTGCAGAAAGCGGGATACCGGGTTAGAAGCCGCCAATGCAGGATCATCATGCAGTGCCTTTTGGTAAATGTAGTCGGCGTTTGCCTTAAAAGAAGCCTGCTCTGCCTTCGCCGCGTCACGCCAGGGCTTTGTGCGGTGATGGTGGACAGCGGCACGGACTTTGCCTTTTCCGTAGGCAAGCCCGCGTTCCGTCAGCACCTCGCCCTTGTGTCCGGCCTCTACACCCACATTTTCCTGCTCTACCTCATGCACCTTCGCATGGGCAGCGTGGACGATCTCATGGACCGGCCGGGAAAGCGGATTGTGCCGCAAGCGTCCATTGGGGCGTTTCTCCACTTCTTCAAAGTGAAGCTGCATTTTGCCTTTTCCGGCTGTTTCGTCAAAAACACGCTCGGTACGGAGAACTTTCTTTGTGGGGATAGCGGCCTTTGCCGCGTCCAGCCTGTCCGCCGCACGGTCGGAACGGTCGATGTACTTTCCAAGTGCGGAATCGGCACGTTCTTCCTCGGTAAATTGCAGGCGGGAGGAGGGGCGCTGCCTTGCGGCAGAACCATCCCGCACCGCCTGGGTGTCAGCCTTTTCCGCCTTTCGTGCGCTTTTCTTCTCATGGTGTTCTGCCGCACGCAGGGCAAGGTCAGCCGCAGCGCCAGCGGATTCTTCCGAAGAAGCGGACAGTTCCGTTTCCGGCTCCCGGCTGCTGATATGTTCCACCTCTCCCGTGGCAAGATTTTCCGATACCGCACCGTCACGGGTCATTTTCTGCGTGATCTTATCGGTCGCTTTCAGTTCCCTCATAGGCAGTCGCCTTCCTTTCCATAGGGGCAGAAGTCACCGCAGGTGCCATTCTCGATCATGGCGATATAGCGGAAAATGGGATAGGCCTGGGGCGGGCAGACCGCATTTCCCAATGTTTTCAGCCGCAGCGCCCGGTCATCCATGCGCTCGGTCATGCGGGGGATTCCTTCCGGTTCGGCGGTCCAGAGGATACGTCCGTCCATCCTTTCGGGAAGCCCATGAGCCATTCCACCCAATCCGGGTTCAGTGCTGCCGTTTCGGACACCGGCTGTTCCTGGGAGATGATCTGCGCCGACAGGTTCCCGTCCTTCTTCGCCGGATCGAAGGCTGATGGCTTCAAGGTCGAACGGAAACCGTCCGACGCCACCGGGGTCAGATAGAATACCGCCGCCGACAGGCTCAGGCTCCAGATGGCCCCGTTCCGGTTCACCTTGCGGAAGATCCCGTTGTCGGAGAGGTACACATCCAGGTTGGCCGCGTCCCGGCAGGTGTTCTTGTCGGAGGCAAGGGGCGTGGGAAACATCAGCCGCGACGATAAAAGTTCGCTGGCGCTCATGCCATGCGCCGACGCCGCAAGCCGGAAATACGAATGGGAGAACAGCGTATCCCGCTTTTGCCAGGTCAAAGATCGTTTTGTCGAGCCCCATATTGATGAAGCCAGCAACATTTTCCCCAAGCACCCAACGGGGCCGCAGCTCGGTAATAACGCGGCACATTTCCGGCCACAGGTAGCGTTCATCCGCAAAGCCCTTCCGTTTTCCGGCGGTGGAGAAGGGCTGACAGGGAAAGCCGCCTGAGATAACGGTAACTGTTTCAAGTCCTGTTTTTTCAAAAAACGCCTCCTTCGTAAAAGTAGTAATATCCCGGAACCTGGGAACATCCGGCCATCGTGCGGAGAGGACGGAGTGCGGAAAATCCGCCCACTCACACTGGCAGACGGTTTCAAACCCGGCAGCCTCTGCCGCCAGGTCCAGACCGCCAATGCCGGAAAACAGGCTCACATGGGTCAGTTTATTCATGGTCCTTCGGCGCACGGAACGGTTCGATCTCACTTTCCAGCTCCGCAAGGACCGCCTCCATATCCGCCGTGACCGCCTTGCTTCTGGCAATCAGCCGGTTCATCACATCAAAGAAGGTTTCGCCCTCCTGTTTTTCTTCCGTATGCAAATAGCGGGGATCATTCATGTTCGTTTTCTCCTTTCCCGGTTTCACCAAGTTTTGTCGTCATAATGCTGTAAAGTTCATTGTCCTTCGGGAAGTCATCCACAAAAGGCAGGATCACATTGCCGAAGAAGATCAGCCCCTCGCCGGGGCCTGCGTTGCTGATATGCGCCGCCTGCTGGTTGGAGATATTCAGGCGCTCGGAGAGGATTTTCCTGTCTCCGCTGGCCTGGTTCAGAAGGTACACAAAATCGCTGTTTTCAAAGATGTTCTCGATCTCCGGGGAGGAAAGCAGGTCCTTGATGTTCTGCGTGATTCCCGTGGGGATACCGCCCCATTTGCGAAAGCGTTTCCAAATCTCCACGCTCCAGGTACCGACCTCGCCCCGCAGCAGAAGGTGGAACTCGTCCACGAAATACCAGGTGGATTTACCCTGATCCCGGTTCTGGGAAACACGGTTCCACACCTGATCCTGGATCACCAGCATACCCAGGCTTTTGAGCTGCTTCCCCAGCTCCTTGATATCGAAGCAGACAATGCGGTTGTTGATATCCACATTGGTACGGTGATTAAAAACATTCAGGCTGCCATACACATACAGTTCCAGTGCCGCCGCGATCCGCTGTGCCTCCGGCTCCGGCTGCCGCTTGATCTCGTTATACAAATCTTCCAGCAGCGGCATATTCTCCGGGCGGGGGTCTGCGATATAGGGGCGGTACACGATCCGCACAGCACGGTCAATGACCGTCTTTTCCACCGGCTCCAGACCGTTCCGTCCGCCTGCCGCCAGTTCGCAGAACGACAGGATAAAGTCTGATTTCAGCGCCAGCGGGTTATCATCCTCGCTGTAATTGAGGTTGATATCCATAGGGTTCACATACTGTGTACTGGTAGGTGAGATTTTGATAACCTGGCCTTCCAGACGGTTCACCAGCGGAAAATATTCCGCCTCCGGATCGCAGATCAGGATATCGTCCTTTGTGTTCAGGAACACACCCACGATGGAACGCTTTGCGGAAAAACTCTTGCCGCTGCCGGGCGTGCCTAAGATCATGCCGTTGGGCGTTTTCAGTTTTTTTCGGTCAGCAAGGATCATGTTGCCGGAAGTGGCATTGAGCCCGTAGTAGAGAGCTTCGCCGCCGTGGAAAATCTCCTGTGTGGTGAAGGGAACGAACACCGCCACCGCTGAAGTGGTAAGTCCGCGCTGTATCTTAATGCGGTTGACACCCAGGGGCAGAGCCGACACGAAGCCGTCCTCCTGCTGGAAGTCCAGCCGCACCAGGGAGCAGTTATATTTCTGCGCCACGCTTGCCGCACGGAGAAGATCATTCTCCAGCTTTTGCTTGCTGTCCGCAAAGTTCACCACCAGGAAGGTCATTAGGAACATTCGCTCATTTCTGCTTTGCAGGTCACGGAGGATGTTCTTTGCCTCGCCTGCGTAGGTGGCAAGGTCGGTGGGGATGATATCCATATCGAAACCTTCCCGCACCGCCTTTTTCTGCGCGTCGATCTTCATACTGTCAATGTCGGTGATTTTCCGCTTGACCGTTTTGATCGCCTCGTTCTGATCCATGCTGCGGATATGGAGGCTGACAAGCAGCCCGCTGTCCGTATCCAGCAGTTCGGTGAGCATACGGTCATCCATTTCCGGTGCGCTGATCTGCAGAAAAGATACGGCACAGAATTTATCTGCCATTGTGAACTTCCGTGCTTCACCGAAGCGGAAGGAAGATGGTGCGATAAAATCCTGGACCGACAGGCCGGAAGGGGCAAGCCAGTTCCATTCAAAGGCAAACCGTTCCCCGTCCGGGTGCAGGATGCCGTGGAGCATTTCCAGCCATTCCTTGCCGCCAAGCTCTTTTGCCAGAGCGCCCATGACCTTGAAATGGTTGAGGGCATCCATGACGATCCGGGAAAACCGTGCCCTTGCGGTTTTGCTGTCCCGTGCCTTGATGGTGAGGGTCAGGTACTTTGTCTTGATAAGACCGTTGTTGCCCCGTTCAAGCTGCTTGCGGAGCATTTGCGTGTAAAGCTCACGGATATGGTCGAAGTGATCTCCCTGCGCCGCAATCTCGATACGCTTCACAAAATCTTCCCGGTTCATGCGGCGGCTCACAAGGGAGAGCTGCATCCCGATAGAAGCGTCATGGGCGTTATACATGTCGCAGAGGGCTTCAAAGATTGCCGTCTGGTCGTCGGGCTTCGCAAGCTGATAATTCACATCCTCGAACTCGATACACTTCGACCAGGTGTGGTCGTCCAGCTTGCACAGACCGTCCGGGTACATCTGGCGGAACGGTAAAGTATCCTGCGCGGAATGTACCTTGCCGTCGCCTCTGGCAGTTTCCAGGATACTGCTGATTTCACGCTTTTCTGCGGCGGTCAGCTTTACCGCGGGTTTTGCCGCCTGCCGTGCCTGCGGCTCTGGCTTTCGCTTTCTGAACAATGGCTTTCACCTCCTTTTCCGCCTGGGCCTGCCGCTCCAGGGCTACATAGAAATTGTTTGTCTGGTAAGGCCGTTCTTTCGTCCGTAGGAACATACAACGGATGACCTGTCCGGCCACCACTTCCAGGGGTTGGCCGTGCCGCTCATACATGGCGAGTAGAAAGAACGGGAGCATGACGATAATCATGCAGAACGCGGCGGCGCTGTTGCTGGCCGTGCGTCTGAGCAAAAAGAAAAGCGGTACTCCGATGAGTGCCGCCGCTCCGAAACATATAAGCTGTCGTTTGGTAAGTCCAAACAACACTTTGGATTTTACTTTCGTCAAATCCTTTGGAATGGTTACATACGCCAATTTATCAAGCCTCCTTAATGCGCTCCGAACAGGCTCTTAGAGAGGCTGCCGGTCTTGAACAGGGCGAAGCACAGCAGGACCGTGTAGCCCATGCAGGCCCATATCGCGCCTGAGATGTTTCCGTCCGTGGCGATACTTTGTACCAAAACAGAGTAGATTCCCACGCACACCATGATTAGAAATGCCTGGAACGCCAATGCAAACAGGGATTTCAAGTAGTTCTGTCCTGTATGGCTCCAATCCCGGTTCGTCATAGTGGCAAGCGGGATCGGTCCAACGGAAGTCGTCAAATACACCTCAATCATGCGACCATAGATGACAAGCATGATACAGATGGAAAGGGCATTCATGGTAAGCCCCACGAAAAGGGACTGGAACCACAGCCCGAACAGTTCTCCCGTGCCCAGGGCTTCAAGCTGCGCCTCCATATCCGTGATGACGCTGCTGATATCAATGGAGGTATTCCCAATGATGACGCCCGCGCTGCTGTTCACAACGCTTTGCCCCACATCGAAGATACCCATGACGATATTCCATGTGTTCGTCACAATGAGAACGGCACAGAAGGTCTTGAAAATCCACTTGAAGAACATCCAGGTGTCTACATCCGATGAATATTGTCAAGATGGTTTTTCAAATGAAACTGTAAACACTTTGCGAACGAGCTGAATTTGCAGTGATTTTCGGAGACAAGGGGCTTAGAATCAAGCGGGAAAAATCAATGCTTGCTGGATTCGTGAAGTATCTGCCGTCTGCGCGTATGGATTGCACCGTTCCGCGATTCACGGCACAGTACAGCCGGTGCGTGGTTTCGCGTGACCTTTTGCGGTTTAGCTGGTTATCGTCCAATTCCGTGAAACGCAAAGGGGTGACCTGTGTACAGGGCATCGAATATCCCGCCTAAAACCGCTGAAAACGCAAAAACACCCCGCACCATGCGTTCTGTAAACGCACGGTGCGGGGTGTTCGTTCTGTTATGCGGCTTTCGTCAGATACACGATCCCGGCAGCTAAATCCACGCGGTCAACGTCATATCCTGCGTTGTAGATGGTATTGGAAAGCGGTCTGTCCTGCGCCGGATACCAATAGGAAGCGTACTTGTACGCCGACTTGCAAAGCGGCTTGCCGGTCAGTTCCTCCACCTTGGAGAACGGCAGCGCAATCGCTTCTTCGCCCTGCGCGGAGAGATAATCCCCGATGGGCGCAAAGCTGGAATTGCTGGCAACATGAAGCGTTTTCGGGGCTTCCGGCGCGGCTTCCGTTTCTTCCTCCGGCAGCGTCACCTTACCGATGAAATTGAAATAAATCTCGATCTGCTGGTCGTACTGATAGCGGTTGATCTTCCTGCGCTCATAGACAATCACCTTGTCGATGAACTCATTGAGCATGGGCGTGGTCAGCTCGGTGAAGTCCGTATAGCGGTCTACCAGCTCCATGAAGCGGTCAACATTGACGCTTTCTTCCTGCTCTGCGTTCATCTGCTCCATCAGTTCGGCGCTGCGCTGCTCAAGCTGTGCCTGTTCCGCTTCATACTGCGCGGAGAGCTTTGCGTGCCGCTTCTCCGGCAAGCGTCCGAGGGCGTAGTCCTCATAGAGCTTTTGCAGCAGCGTGTCCAACTCGTTTGTGCGGCGCATGATGCGGTCAAGCTCCGTCCTGCCGCATTGCAGACTGCGCTTTCTCGCGTCGGAGGTGGTCTGCATCACAAGCTGCTCAAAATCCTCCTTGTTGGCTCTGGCATAGGTCGCAACATTCCGCAGCGCGTCCAGAATCAGGTTACGGACGATCTCCGAGCGGATAAAGTGAATGGTGCAGGAGGTCGTTTTCTTGCGGTAGGAAGCACAAACGTAGTTGTCCTTCGGGGCCTTGTGGTATGCGTCCCTATCGCTGCGCTCGTTATACATTTTCGCGCCGCACTCGCCGCAGTAGAGCAGCCCGGTCAGTGGATTCGGCTCTTTATTGCGGTCACCGCGCCGGATCGTCCTGCGGAGCTTCTGCGCGGTTTCCCATGTGGTCTTGTCAATGATGGCTTCGTGGGTGTTCTCAAAGATTTTCCAGTCCTCTTTGGGAGCCTGCTTGCGGTGCTTGTCCCGGTAGCAAGTCTTGAAGGTCTTGAAATTGACGGTATGCCCCATGTACTCTACACGGGCGAGAATGTAGCTCACCGTCGTACCCCACCAGCGGTAGGGATCTTCAAACTTGTTGTTCCTGCGGTTGCCAACGCCCTTTGCGGCAAGATAGGCAGACGGGCAAAGCACCTTTTCCTCGGACAGAATATCCGCGATCTGGTACACACCCTTGCCGTCAATGACCATACGGAAGATGCGGCGCACAACGGCGGCAGCTTCCTCGTCGATGATCCAGCGCTGTTTGTTCTCCGGGTCTTTCAGATACCCGTAGATGGGATGATTGCCGGTGTGTTCGCCCTTGTTTCCCTTTGCCCGATAGACGGCGCTTACCTTCTTAGAGGTATCACGAGCGTAAAAATCGTTCATGATATTGAGAAACGGCGCGAAATCATTCTCGGACTGATTGGCGCTGTCCACGCCGTTATTGACGGCAATGAAGCGAACGCCGTTCTGCGGGAAGGTGACCTCCGTGTAGAAGCCCACACGGAGATAGTCACGACCCACGCGACTGAGGTCTTTGACCAGGACAATGCCCACCTTACCGGCTTCAATGTCGGAAATCAACCGTTTCCAGTCTGGACGCTCAAAATTCGTACCGCTCCAACCGTCGTCAGAATAGACCGATACATTCGGAAAATTCCGTTCACGGGCATACCGCGTGAGCATATCCTTCTGATGAATGATGGAATTACTGTCCCCGGCAAGATCATCGTCGCGGCTCAAGCGGCAATAGATGGCGGTGATTTTTTCTTGTGACTGTCTGTTGTTCATAACGATACCTCTTTCAGACAGCCAGCTCATTTGTGGCAATTACAGTATAGCCGATTTTCCTGCCGCAGTAAAGCGGACAATGTAAACTTTTCCGGGTTTTCATCGCAATTCCTCGCTTTCTCAGCCTTCGCAGCCCATTTTGATCAGGCGCTTGATTTTGTCGTTCATATCCTCCTTGCCGTTTTCTTTGAAATGCAGCGTCACGCGGTAGGTGGTGTTGCCCACCCTGCGGGTCATCCTTCCGGCAGAGGAAGGAGCGTCAGGCGTGGGACGGCGCACGATTTCTTTTGCGGTCGCGGTGGCGGTATTGTTCATAGGCACTCCTTCTCCTTCATCATCGTTTTTATTTTTTCCAGCTTGTTTTGTGCGGTCTGTCTGCGGAAGTTTGTCCCGGTGAACAGGATCGGGGCGCACATTTCCAGCAGCCGGTCATAAATACGGGCGTGGGGCGTGTCCTGCGGATGCTGCAACTCGTCAAGGCTCAGATTGGTAGTGACAATCAGGGGCTTGCCGCTGCGGTAGCGGCTGTCTATCACGTTATAGACCTGTTCCAGCCCGTATTCCGTGCCGCGCTCCATGCCGAAATCGTCCAGAATCAGCAGCGGATAGCGGCACAGGCGGGCGATGTATTGGTTTCTGCCCTCAAAGCTGCCGGACAGGTCATTGAGAACGGCGGCAAAGTTCGTCATGCGGACGGGGATTTCCTTCTCCATCAGGGCATTGGCGATGCAGGCGGCGAAAAAGCTCTTGCCCGTCCCGACGCTGCCCCAGAGCAGATAGCCGATATTCTCTGAGCGCATCGTATCAAAATTGTCGGCATAAAATCTCGCGTGCTTCATTTGCGGATTCGCGCCGTTGTCCTGTGCAAAGCACCAGTCCCACAGCTTCGGCGTGTCAAAGCAGTCCTTTTTCAGCTCCTTTACGGCGTTCTCATGCTTGCGCTGCTGGTCGGCCAGCCGCTTTTTTTCATAACGTTTTTGCTGACAGGCGCAGTTCGTGGGATGCCGGTCACGTCCGAACAGGGTGGCGTGACCATCTTCAAAATAGGCTTCCTTTGGCGTATGGCACTTGCCGCAGTACAGCAAGCCGTCCTCACCGGTGTAATCGCCCTCATCGGGTCTGACTTCCATCACTTTGGAAACAACATCGGTAAAATCGTTCATAGGCTTTCTCCCTCCTTACAGGTGTAATCAGGGATGCCCTGTTTCGGGACACCCTTTGTTTTATCGTTCTCCGCCCACCGTCTGATGGTGGCAGCGTGATTCTGATAGCTTCTGCCCGTGGATTCCATGTAGGAGGACAGCTCGGAAATGAGCCTGTCCAGCCTGTCGGGAAACTCCCGCAGCAGCTCGGCGTGTTCGGTGTCAAGCAGAAAAACATTTTTGTATCGCCCGTATGCGGCGGGTGCTTCACTCTCTCTACTCATGTGGTTCTGATTCAGGTTGCTACTACTCAGGTTGTTAGGGGACAGTTTTCTTTCCATCATAGGGACAGCTTTCTGTCCATCAGTCAGACAGTTTTCTTTCTCAATGAAGGACGGATTTCTGTCTGTCGTTTGGAAAAATATCTGTCCGTCTGGCGGCAGCTTTACATAGATGCGGTTCGGCTTGGAAAAGCCACTCCTGCGCCGCTCAATCAGCCCAGCGTCCTCCAGCTCGGAAAGGGCGTTTTTCACGGTCATGGGGCTTCTGTCCAGCGCGGCGGCAATCTTCTCTATGGGAAACACAAGGTAAATCCTGCCGCCCTCGTCCAGCCAGCCGTTTGCCTGTGAGAGCGTCGCCCGGTCAAGCAGCAGCGCGTACAGCAGCTTCGCCGTCTGGGTCAGATCTGTTTGCAGCAGGAAACGGGGATATGGCAGATACGGCGGCAGCCGGGTATCCGCTCTCATGTACTCAGTGATGGAATGTCACCTCCTTCGTGGGAATTAGAGGTATAAGGAATCGTGACAGCCCTCAGTCGGGCGGTTTCCAGCGTTTTGACCAGTAATGCGGACAAAGAACAACGATTGCCCGGAAGCTTTGCTTGCAGCCGTGGACACACCCACGGCAAAGGGGATTGTAGGAAATGCGGTTTCGGTGGTCGAGGAAGAACGACCATTCCAGCCGCCGCTGTTTACTCATTCTCGGCATTTTTACACTCCTATCTGTCGCCAAAGCGTTATGCTCCGGCAGACGGTCAAACTGTAAATCTCGGTATCATTTTCGGAGATTTTTTGCGCTGTACGCTCCACATTGGAGAACGGGTGGTATTGCGGTATGGGTAAGTCCCTTCGGCGCGTTCTGTGCGCTTTCGGGAGGGGCATTTGCTCCTTTTTGGATTTGAAAACAAATTGTATCTTTTTCGTGCGCTGTATTGTATTTCTCGTGCAGATGGCGTATAATAATAGTGCCAGTAGAAAGGGGATGATTTCATGGCTGGAACTACAACAAACATCAGCATCCGAATGGACAGCGACCTGAAAGCACAGGCTGACGCTTTGTTTTCGGAGCTTGGCATGAATCTCACAACGGCTTTCAATATTTTCGTGCGTCAATCGATCCGGGAGGGCGGGATTCCGTTTGAAATCTCCATCAATCAACCTAACAAGGAGACGATTGCCGCCATGCTGGAAGCGGAAAGGATTGCGAAAGACCCGTCTGTAAAGGGCTATAACGACCTTGACGAGCTTTTTGCCGATCTGAAAAAGTGAGAAAGACAAAGCTGACCGTCAAGCCGACCACGGCGTTCAAGAAGGATTACAAGCTGGCAATCAAGCGCGGACTGCAAATTGAGCTTCTTGAAACCGTGATTGAAACGCTTGCAATGGGAAACACGCTGCCGCCTGAGAACAGGGATCATGACCTGACCGGCAACTGGCGTGGACACCGGGAGTGCCACATTCAGCCCGACTGGCTTCTGATCTACCGCGTTGAGGGCGATGTTCTGGTGCTGACACTTTCCAGAACCGGAACGCATAGCGATCTGTTCGGGAAATGAGCATTGTGCCGCATGGGGAAACCTGTGCGGCATTTTGCTTTTTACCGCTCCTGCTCATGGCTGTGTCCTCGCTTCGGCTGCGGCATCGACATCTGATAGTTGCGCTGCATGGTCATCAGCTCATGCAGCCGGTCGCTTTTCTCGCGGTAATCGTTGTAGCACTCGTTTTTCTCTGAAATGAGAGATTGAATCTCCGCAACGACCTCTTTGCGTTTCGGAAGCTGCTTGGGTGCGCCCAGCTTGTCAAGCTGGCGCTTGGCAGCGTCGTTGATGATAAAATCCGCTTCGTGTGCGGCATAGAATTTCTGCCTGTCCTTTTCTTTGCGGATCGCACGATACTCCTTGATAACGGGATAGGTTTTGCGGTAATTGTCCATTGCTTCCAGCATTGCCTTTTTGTCCGTCACTTTGGCAGCGGCAGCGTCATAGCGGCTGCGTGCTTCCCGTGCTTCCGCACCGGCTGCATCAACAGCGGCGCTCAGCTTGTCCGGGGATAGAAGATCATGCTCCTGCAAGTATAGGAAGGTTTTCGACCACGCCTTGAGATTGTGCATCGTCGCCCAGCGGTCATAGCCGATGCCCTTGCCCTCGGCGCGTTTTGCTTCACGGTCAACCATGCGTCCAACGGAGGAGGCTTGCGGTGCGCTCCACTTCGGGGCAGTCTTGTCGGAAGCACCCTCGTTTGAAGATAGGGTGCGGTCAAGCGGAATACCATCATTTAAGGTGAGGGTATTCTCAGGACGCAGGGTGTTTTGCTCCAAAGCGGCAAGCACGGCGGCCTTGTCAAAGCTATCACCCAGCTTCCGCGCCGTGATGGGCTTTGTACGGTCGGGTGTGAGGTAGGAAAACCGCCCGCGACTCTCCTTGACGGTCACGCCGTATTGCAGGAGCTTTTGCGTAAAATCCTCGACGGTGAACGATTCGTTCAGCGTTTTTCGGATGATCTGACGCAGCTTCTCTTTGTCGGTTTCAAAGCGTGTCGGCTTGGTGGGCTTGCCCTCTGCGGCAAGGGCGGCGTTTTCATGATCCAGCGCAGCCTGTCCCTTTTTCCTCGCCCAATACTCGCGCTCAGTGACGCGGTTTGCGCTGCCGTTCAGAAGATCGATCTGATACAGCCCGGCTTCGTGGCACAGCTCCATGACCTCGGATCTGAAATATTCCATTGCCGCGTCGGTGCAGCGGTGCTTGCATCCGGCTTTCGTGTCGGCGGGTCTGTCCATGTAGGGCAGCAGCGGCACATTTTCGATCCGCAGACTGTTGATGACGATATGCACATGGATGTTGCCGGACTGGTTATGCCCGTCCGGGTGGGTGCAGACGATAGCCTGATGACCGGGAAATTGCTCCCGGCAAAACCTCTCGCCAAGCTCCTGCGCCTTGTCCACGGTCAGCCCATTGTCCGGGCCGTCCCGTGGGTCAAAGCTGATGATGTAGTGGTGGCTCTTTACGTCCTCTTTCTTCTGATTTTTTCCATAGCGGAGGTTGGAGCGCATACAGGCAACCGCAAAATCTTCCTCGCCGCAGTTCAGCGTGGAAATGCGGTAATCCTCTCTCGGCACAAGCCGCCCGTCCGCGTCCAGTGTGGGCTTCATGGTGAACTCGTCGTGCACAAAGGTCAGGTATTTTTCAGCGTCGCCGTAGTTGGCGTTTTTAGAGCTGATATGTTTGAACGTTGCCAACGGCTTCACCTACCTTTTCCAGAACCTCAAACTTCAAGGCGGCAAGGTCGGAAGCCGCCGCTCGTACTTCTGCCGCAAGCTGGGGATAGGGATTGTGCCAGTCGTTGATGGCGCGGGCGATCTGATTGAGGTTATTCCCAATTCTGCCGTATTCGGCGGTCAGCTTTCCGAGCGCGGCAAGCAGCTCGTCGTTGACCGGGGAAACCGTGACAACGGGGCGAATGCTTGCGCCCTGAATGGCTCTGCGGATAAACTCGGACTGACTGATGCCGTAGGGCGCAAGGCGGGCGGCAAAATCGGCGTATTCATCCTCGGTCATGCGGGTCTTGACAACACGGCTGCGGTGCGGCGTGTCATACCTTTTGCGGGGCATTGGCTTCATCTCCTTTCACTTATCGCCGTTTTCGGGGCAAATTTGCACCCTATTACCGGCTCAAACTCACAAGGGTTTTCCAAAACGGAAAGCCCTTTGCTTTATAACTTCTGCTTTCTCAGACTGCCTGACGTTCTCGGCACTCGCTTCACGCCCGCAATTTACTCATGCGGCCTTTCATCGGATGGTCTGCGACGGTTGTTATCACGCTCGGACGATCCCGGATGGGGAGTAGCTGCCCTCTGCTGTCATCGCCCACCGGGAACGACCCGGCTTTCCCGAAGCTGACGTTGATCGCTCACTCCCACACGGGAGGTCTTGGCGCGTCCTTCGGTTCGGCTATCGCAGAGAGCTTGTTGCCTGAAAAAACTATTCACTTGTCAAGGAACACCGTGCCGCCGGGGTCAAACTGTTACCGGCTCCGGCACGGGAAGGGCTTTCCGGCTTGGAAGCCCCTCAATTTACAACGGACATTTTTTCTCGAAAACTTGGTACTGCCGGAGAAAAAATTCTGAAAACCTCTCCACCTTACCAAGTGAATCAGCCCCCGGTTTTGTCCCAATGTTTTTCTCCTTCACTTTACAACGGACAAAAATCTGCCGTTTGTTGAGTATGGCGGTGAAGAAAGTTTTCTGTGCTGGCTGCGGGCGCTGGTTTCAGCTCAGGCGATTTTGAAAACCTTGCGCGGCGATAGAGTTTGCAAAGCTCTTTCGCTGGGCGAGGTTGCCGCAGCCGTCAGGCTGCGTAAAGCAGGGTTTGGGGAAGGCACTCCCCAACAAGATTCCGATGGGACAGAATGAGCGAAATGCGAAATCTGGCACCTCGGTAGAATCTTGCTCTCTGCTGCTCCAAACCACCCTTCACTTTACAACGGACATTTTCTCGGCAAAAAGCAGGGTGCGTATTTGTAAACATTCTGTGAACGAGCAGTTGCCATCCGCCATTCGTCGCTGAGACTTTTTTTGATTTTATGGTAGCGTAGCAGCGGCAGAATTACGACATACCAATGGTGACTTTGGCGTTACCATTAGTAAGGCTCGACTGGAACGGCTTTCTTTCTCTCTACCCTTACTACAATCTCAAAAACGATTTTTGGCCATCTTTCAGATGGTATCTGGTTTGCGATAAAAAGGCGTAAAAAAGCAAGCAGCGAACCAGCTTGCTGCTTGTATTATGATAAACGCCAACAAAGATGAAAATTTTTCTTGAAAAGGGGTGGCTTTTTCCTTGAATCTATGATAGTATTAATTTGCGAATAGCATAGCTATCCAGCAAACTATGATTAGGAGGTAACGCCATGTATCGTTTTCATGATGCCTGTTTTGGATTTATGCGAATGCGGTATTGGTGCGTCTCCCAGTTATGGAGAGGTCGTATCAAAATTGTTTCCGCTGGCGCATAAGCTGGACTGTTAATCAGTCTGCTTGTGCGCTTTTTTAATTTTATATGAAAGGAGTTTTTTTCTTGAAAGGCAAACGATTTATTTCCATGTTACTGATGTTGTTCGTGCTGATGTCCTTAACTGTCCCTGCATTTGCTGCCACATCTGAACATGAGTGCACCTATAATACCTGGATTAGTTATGAATACACAGACCATTCGGCATATCAGCACGAAGTTAAGATGTTGAGAAACTACGATTGCACAGATTGCTCTTGTCCAATTGAATACAGTGAGGTCATTTCTGTTTCCTATGCTTCACATGATTTCACCGAAATGAAGTGGAGTGGACAACATTACCATAGTGGCGCACGCCATTATGGATATTATTCATCGCAGTGTTTTTCGTGCAAGCATAGTACCGGTGAGTGGCGTTCATGGTCTTGTCCTGGTGGGAGCAGTGGCTCTTGTATTTTACCGCAAATGCTTAATCCTACTCATACAATAAAGTGAATATCGAATCCAGTTAGGAGGATATTACTATGAAAATAAAAAAAGGGGTTGCTTTGCTACTTTGCGTAATGCTTGTTACCACATTAGTAGGATTTGCTCCGGCCTCTGCAAGTCAGCCAATATCGAATATAACCGATTCTTACGTTGCAACTGAATCTGCTGCAACAAGTTTTGCAAGGGAAGAAATTAGACACATAGTGGAAGAGTCCCCGTCTAATTGCATATGGAACGAAACAACGGATATTTGCTCATCAATAGCGCTGTATGACTATGATGACGTTTGCATTGGTTATGTTTTTAAGCTTTCCACAGATGGTGGTCCGACTGGATATATTCAAGTCAATAATATAAATAATGAGTTGGTCACTTACTGTTACTCTTTCAACGGAAAACCTGCATATGAAGGTCTGGCAACCAATGAGGGTTCTTCGTTGGCTTCTTCAGACGATAAACTCTACTTCTTTGGGAACTTTGCCTATTGTACTAAGCTGACAAATGGAAATTTCTCTCCATTAGACTCTGTAGAGGAGTTTAGCGTACATGATGTTGCCGCATTTTACCATGATTTTTTGAACCATGCTAATCAGTGCAAAGAAGAGTGCGATGTAACAAGTGAGAGTACTGCATCGTTACAGAATACCACCTCCATGCATTCTACACAGTCATTTTCTCTTGTGACTACTTCTGATTTTTCGAATCTTTATGCGACTCGCCCTAATGGAACTCGGCAACGAGTAACTCAGCACTGTTCACCAACGGCGGCAACAAATATCATGTTGTATTTTCGTTCAACGGGGGACAGTCCTCTTTCATCGTCTGTGAGTAACAGTACGATTTTTATGGAGCTATATTACGCAATGGATACCAATTCAATTTCTTCAAGTAATGAGATTACAGCAACGGGAACGCAGCGCGCTAACATTAAACCGGGCATATCCAGTTTTTGTTCGGGGAGAAATTGCACCCCAAGCTCGCTTGGTAAAGCGTCATCCGTTACATTCTCTGGAATGAAAAATCATTTGAACGATGGAGAACTGCTGCTAATTTCTTTGGATGATTTTACGAATGAAGGTTCCAAACATTCCGTTGTTGCGTTTGATTATTCTGGAAATAATCTTTCACTAAGTACAGGGTGGGATACGGACTACCATCTCTATCTCTATTCTGGACTGTCAATTGGTCAGTATGTCTATGTCGGATACTGATTGTCCTTTCCTTTCGTCACTTTCATACTTCGGTCATTTCATTCTGCCACAAATGAGCTGACCATCGTTGTAATAGCGAGGACTTGAAAGTCCTCGCTATTAGCATACATCGTCCTGCATTGCATTCATTCCGTTCAGATAGGTTTTTACTGCATATTCGGCTTTTCTGCTATCAATTGTCGCGAGCTTCATCAGGCAAACCGCGGCGTTTGCCTGATGTAAGCTGCCGCCTGCACTGCCGCGTGCTGCGGTGCCGATGCTCACGAGCAAATTGGCCACCGTAAGCTAATAAAGGAAAAGACGGTACAGAAATATCTAACGGTCATCTCTGCCGTCTTAAGCGACGCGAAGCGCAACGAGATCATCGAGAAAAATCCGGCCCGCATAATTGATCTGTCCGACGCAGGATGCAAAGTGCAGGAGATTCCGACGATGGGGGGAATGCAGAAATTCTTTTCTGCCCTCTGCTAGCCTGTTTTCCGAGAACAGCATGGATTTGCAAGTTTCCTGACGCACCATATCAATCGTTGAATGCAGAAAAGATATGTGATATAGTTTGTTCAACAAATCGGGCTATGGGGAGGCAGCATGAGATTACTATTTGAGATGGATAAGAAAGATTACAGGAAATGTACACACGCATTTATTCGCAATTCTGCCAGAAGTATTATCATTGTAAACAACAAGATTGCCATGATACACAGCTTGAAATATGACTACTATAAGTTTCCCGGCGGCGGGATAGAAAGCGGTGAGAAGCCCATAGATGCTATGATACGGGAAACCCGTGAGGAATCAGGGCTGGTAGTTAAACCCGAAACGATAAAAGAATATGAGTATGTCCACCGCATTCAGAAGAGTAATTTGGATGAGACGGAATGCTTTGTTCAGGATAATTATTATTATCTTTGCGAAG
>OKTD01000396.1_pt1 | contig 21325 bp, 6 predicted proteins | sample 1606161 | NCBI WGS metagenome assembly OKTD01 (sample SAMEA3879527, study PRJEB24766) | human gut metagenome | biome: human-associated habitat; feature: feces | place: USA | collected 1985/1987 | reverse complement strand
GAGTAGGTAGGTGCCGAATTTTGAAAGAAAGAGTCTCAGAAATGAGACTCTTTTTATGGCGAGGTAGCTCAGCTGGTTAGAGCGCATGATTCATAATCATGAGGTCGGCGGTTCAAGCCCGCCTCTCGCTACCAATTTTAAAAGCAGTTGCAACGAAAGTTGTGACTGCTTTTTTTGTTTTATATAATTTCCGTTATACACCCCCTATCCGGCTCGGCGACTGTCTATCCCGGTTTTTGCTGACATTATCGTTTTGTGAAATACATATACTGTGCGGATTCTGCTTGATTTTAATTGTTGCTGTATTGCTGATATGTATTCAGGGATCGATACATTGGGGAGTGAAATTATTCAGCAGAAGAGACGTACTGCCTAAAACGAACGTTTTAATTGCAGATTTTAAATTGGCGATTTTAGATTAAAAAAATCTGATGACGAATCAATTTGCCCAATAATTTACAATTTGCAATCTAAAATTTACAATTTCTATGAACCTTCGATCCCTTTATCTCAAAATAAGGTCGTTTAAAAGTATTATTTCATGTTTGAATAACAGTTCTGATTCAAATGTCTGATCATCATTGTTTTGTTTCAATATTATGTATATTTTAATGGTATTTTTGTTGTGAATTTTAATTATTGGAATATAATAAAGCAGCTGTAAACTTATAGTAAGTTTAAATAATATGAAAACAATTTTGATGTTAAAATATATTAATGTATTTTTGACTCGGAATGTTGATTGTTTGTGTCGTGTTTTTACAGAAGGTTTAATGACGTGTTTGTAGGGGAGTGGTGTCTCCGGGTGTGGCCGGAGAAGCGTGACTGTAAATTCTGATAAACTTGTCGGCGTGGCGCAGGAGTGTGTTAATCTTTGTAATGATAGTTGATGAATAAATTGGGGAGGAACCTTTTTAAGGCAGTTATATGGCTGCTTTTATATGCCTGTTATCAGGAAACACCTGTGAGAATCAATGCGGATTTCGATGTAGAGATTACCGGTAATGATTATTCTGTACCTGTAACTGTTCATTTGATGAATAAATCGACAGGTGCGGATTTATATGAATGGACATTCGAAGGTGGTGATCCTTTGAAATCCAATAAAGTAAATCCGGAAGAAGTTGTTTATAAGGAACCGGGAACATATACCATCCGTCTGGAAGCCTGGAACACCACTGAACGTAAAGTAAAAGAATTGACCGTAAGTCTCGATTCTGCTATTGGGGCTGGTTTCACTTATACGGTGGCTATAAACAATTTCTCACCGGTGGAAGTTACACTGATAAATTGCAGTTACGGTGGCACCCGGTATCGTTGGGAGTTTATCGGCGGGCAACCTGAAACTTACGAAGGAAAAAATCCTCCGGTTATTGTTTTTACGGAGCCTGGATTGCATCCGGTTCATTTACAAGTGTTCAATACAAGAGAGAGGGCGGAGTTTACCGATACGATTCGGGTACTTCCTGCTTTGGCAGTGGATTTCGAGTGGTGGCCGGGGAAAGATGATTATGATATGGAAGCTCCGTTGGTTATTGAATTGGCGGCTCGTTGTACCGGTGTTTTATCATATCTATGGAAGGCGGAAGGGGGAAGAATAGAAAATGATACCCTGGCCGATACCCGGATTTATTTCGACAAACCGGGGGAATATCGTGTTGAGCTTAAAGCAGCGAATGGAAAAGAAACGAAAAGTGTCAGCAAAGAGATAAAGGTGTTGGAAAATTCGAATTTGTATATAATACAGGATCTGAAATTCGGAATTACGACAGCGTTGAATACGGTGGGTGGATATTTTTCTTCGGAAACAAGGTCTGTTTTGAAAATGAAAGAATTGACTCCGGTGACCGGACCGACGATTGATTTTGTGTTTTGGGGGTTGGCCGATTTCGACCAATGTTGTTTTCTCTCGCCTGATTTGGTCGGATTAAAAGCCTTGCCGGATATACCCGGTGCCGCTCATTCCTGGTTTATCAATAACCCGGATGCGCTTACAGCCGGTCAGTTTGATGTTATGGAAAATGATGAGTTGTTAAAACGGCTTCTGATTAGGGAAAACTGTGATAAAGATCTTAACTCTTATTTTACAGGAAATGATGTTCCGCATTTGGTGTTGTTTGAAACCGGTGATTACCGCAAAGGAGTTATTAAGATAAAGCAATTCGTACAGGCAGGAAGTAATTCATATATTCTTGCAGATGTGAAAATACAGAAAGAAAGAACCGGAAATTGATATCGTTTATATGGATAAAGTGCGTGGCTTGAAACAATTATTTATTTATTGCTTATTCGGTGTATCGATGTCCAGCACTTTACCGGTATGTGCCCAACAAGTACGTTTGGATAATCTGAAAGAACAATTCAGTAAAAAAAATCTGTTTCGGATTAACGGAGGATTGGCAGCTAACGGAGTGTTTTACACGGGTGATAATTCCAGTCGTCAGCCTTTTATGTGGGTCATTTCCGGGAATGTCAATATCAGTATTTACGATCAGGTAAATCTTCCTTTTTCCTGTAATTTCAATAATCTGGGAAATGGATATAATTATCCTACTTTACCGAATCGTTTGAGTATACATCCGTCTTATAAATGGGTTACAGCCCATATCGGAGATGTATCGATGAGTTTCTCTCCCTATACACTGAGCGGGCATCAATTTACCGGTGCCGGTTTGGAATTGAAACCGGAAAACTTTCCGTTAAAAGCTCAGTTTATGTTTGGGCGTTTATTGAAAAAGACCGAATATGATTCATTGAATTTTGGAGGAATTGTAGCTTATAAAAGAATGGGTTATGGTGTGAAACTGAATTATGAGAAAGAAAAATATTTATTGGGAATCAGTATATTACATGCTCACGATGATCCGGAATCTTTAAAATGGAAGCCGGACAGTTTGCAGATATATCCTCAAAGCAACCTGGCCCTCAGCGGTGAAGTAACCCTCAAATTATTGGATAACCTGACGGTAAATGTAGAGTATGGTTTCAGTAGTCTTACCCGGGATATGCGTTTGCCTTCCGTTAAAACAGATTTGGGAATCTGGCTACTTACCCGTAACACGTCGACCGTTCAATACCATGCTCTGAAAGCCGGTGTAAATTATCTGCTTAAAAAGAATTCCATCGGTTTGGGATACGAACGTATAGATCCGGATTACCGGACTTTGGGAGGGTATTATTTTACGAATGATTTTGAAAATTTTACTTTTAATTATGCCCGGCCATTTTGGAAAGATAAAATCAATTTTTCGATGAATGTTGGGATGCAGCATGATAATCTGAACCGCAATAAGACAGAACAAACAAACCGTTGGGTAATAGCGGCAAATCTGAATATCGTGCCGACGGATAAATTGAATTGCTCCGTATCGTATTCCAGTTTTCAGAGTTATACCAATATCAGATCACAGTTTGATTATATCAATGCAACCAATAAGTATGAAAATCAGGATACCCTTGATTTTACGCAGTTGTCCCAAAATGTGAATATTAATATCGGATATAATTGGGCTGTGGAGGAAGTCAGAAGCCATAATCTGAATTTTAATCTGAGTTTTCAGGAGGCAGCAGACAAGCGGGGAGGGATTATTGCACCGGGGAGTGCATCCCGGTTTTATAATCTGGCGGCTTCTTATGCTTTGCTATTTGTTCCGTCAGCCATACAGTTGACGGCATCCGGAAATTTGACATACAATAAGATGGCCGGTATGGAAATGATTACGTGGGGGCCTAATCTGGGAGCCTCCTCTAAATTTTTAAAGAATAAGATGACGGTAGGGGTGTCGTCTTCTTATAATGTTTCTTCCAATAGCGGGATACGGACAGGGAGTGTATTCAACGCAAGGGGAAATGTCGTTATGCGTTTTTTTAAACATCATACGGCTAATATATCTGTGGTATACCAGAACCGGGATGTCCCGGTGAAACCGGTAGCATCGGATTTTACGACTACACTTAATTATGCATATAGTTTTTAAAACCGACCGATTATGAAAAATAAAGGCAGTTTTTGCAGGTTCTTTTTTTTATGCTGTTTGATTCTTTATTGGAGTAGTACTCAGGTATATGCTGCAAAAGAAGATATGGACGGGATACGTAAGCAGGCTGTGGAGGTATTTGCCCGGCTCGATCAGATGGATAATTTTGTGGAAAGTCTTTCTCTGGCAGACATGAATGTGTTTCCGGTTGGAATGAAAAGAACGGTCAGTAATGTCAACTACGCTTTGGCTATCAGTAGTATCCAGTTTTTTCAGGAGTACGCAGAACTGGCTATATGGGGAAGAGCAATTATTCCGCAAGGTGAAGAAGGCGATAAGATACTGTTTTTCGGTGCTCAGGGGATCAAATTATCGAACGAAGGGGATATTGTCGGGGATGCCCGGTTGGTATTGCTTGGGGATATTACCATCCCGATTAATAACGGAGCTGCTTCTCTGGTGCTGAAAGGCGGGTTTAATCTTTTGTCCGGTATAGGGGATCAACAAACTTATATGTCTATCGATTGCCAGGGGTTTAAAGAACTTGGCCTTACTGCAGATTTAATTCTTTCAGATAAATTAGTCCGTAAAGTAGATGAAAATGGTAATTGCAATGCATTGGATTCGAAAGTAATGGCTTCTTTTTCTACGATTGTTCAGGATTGGAATGATATGGTCGTATCTTTATCATTGCCCCGGTTCGAGATCATCGGTTTGAATGGGTTTATGTTTCAGGCCCGGGATGCAATCTTTGATTTTAGTGACACCCGGAATGCCGATAATATCAGTTATCCTTACGGGTATCAGGAACAATATATGATTCCCGGTAATGAAAATTTGTGGAAGGGGGTTTATATCAATGAATTGAGTATAACATTACCCCGGCAATTTACTTCCCGTCGGGATACAAGTAAAAGAGTGAGTTTTATTTCCCACCACATGCTTTTCGATAATAATGGGATATCGGGGATTTTTGAGGCACAGAACGTTTTGGCTTTTGATAACGGGACTGCGGGGGGATGGCCTTTTTCTGTGGAAAGATTTTCAATAGAATTGATCGCAAATCATTTGAATGGTGCCGGTTTTGGAGGACAGATCGGTTTACCTGTGGCTGAAAAGTCCCCTTTGAATTACGATGCTTATATTTCACCGGATAACGAATATATGCTTCGGATATCGAAGTCTGAAACGATGAAATTCAGTATATGGGCTGCTGAGGCGGAGTTGTTACCGAATTCGTATGTGGAGATGAAAGTAAAAGACGGACGTTTCCGTCCGGAGGCGATGTTGAGCGGTTCTCTCATGATAAAAGCAGGGATGCAGGGAGGAGAGGGGGATGTGACAGTGGCGGAGTTGAAAGGTATTAAATTTCAACAAATGCATTTGAAAACCGAATCCCCCTATTTTATGGTGCAATATCTGGGATATGACGGTGATTTTTCTGTAAAAGGATTTCCTTTATCGGTAGGCAGGATAGAATTAAAAACGGCTGGCTTAACAGCAGAATTAGGATTTGATGCAAAACTGGCTTTAGGAGCTTCTCCTTTTTCCATTGCCGGGGATACCCGCCTGGGAATTGTAGGTAAGATGAAACAGGACCGCGGTTTACAGAGTTGGGAATATGATCATCTGAATATATCGGCGATACAGGTTAATACCTCTTTTGCCGGAGTATTTGCCGTCAGGGGAAGCCTGACTCTGTTGAATAATGATCCGCTATATGGGGATGGATTTGCCGGAAATATGGATTTGGAGCTGACTTGCCTGGAAGGTGTCGGGATGAAGGCCCGGGCTATGTTTGGTAAAAAAGATTTCCGCTATTGGCTGGTGGACGGGAGTGTGATGTTCGGGAAGAGCGGCATTACGGTTTTTCCTCCTGCATTCAATTTGAGCGGGATTGGCGGCGGGGCTTATTATAAAATGGCACAACGGGGAATGGGGGAATCGGCATTGCCTACAGGCACGGTGTATGTTCCGGATGAAAAGCGTGGATTCGGGTTTAAAGCTGCCGTTATGTTTAATATCGGAAATCCGGATGTGGTCAGCGGGGAAGCCGACTTTGAAATAGCTTTTAACGATAAGGGAGGATTGGCTTATATCGGTTTTTTCGGACAAGTGAAAGTTCTGGGAAAAATCCCCGGTATGGATAATATTCAAAGTGCGGTAAAAAATAAATTGACAGCGCTGGCAGCGGTTGAAAACAATTATTTGGCATCACATCCGGGGATTAGTTCCGGCTTGAATAAATTACAGAAATATAAATTATATCAACCGGCCGATGCCGCATTGGATATATATTCGGATAAGGAGAGTTTGGGAAAAAGCGGGTTCCTGGCTGCCATGGGGATTCAATACGACTTTAATCAGAAATGTTTACATGCAACTTTTGATTTGTATGTCAATGTATTGGCCGGTTTGATAAAGGGGCGGGGGCAAAATAATAATGCCGGACATTCAGTGTTGCATATAGAAAAAGGAAATTGGTATTTTCATATGGGAACTCCTTCCAACCGGTTAGGTATAGAAATGAATTTGCTGAATCTGATAAAAATAAAATCGGGCGCTTATTTTATGACCGGTTCTCATTTGGAAGGTTCACCGCCACCGCCTCAGCAGGTGGCCGATATTTTGGGTGTCGAGTTGAGACAACTCGATTATATGCGGGATATGAATGCATTGGAGGCAGGCGGCGGTTTTGCTTTCGGCGCGGATGTCAGTGTGGCAACCGGGGATATTACTTTTCTGATTTTATATGCGAATTTCCAGGCGGGACTCGGTTTTGATATTATGTTGAAGGATTACGGACAGGCTGAGTGTAATGGGCGGCGTGGTCCGGTGGGAATCGATGGGTGGTATGCAAACGGACAGGCGTATGCTTACTTGCAGGGAGAAGCCGGTGTCAGTTTGAAGCTTTTGTTTATCAGGAAAAAAATACCCATCATTAAGGCCGGAGCAGCGACCTTATTTCAGGCTAAGCTGCCCAATCCGACCTGGTTCGTAGGGTATCTGGGGATGAAGATCGATATATTAGGCGGTTTGATCCGCGGAAATATGCGCCTTAAGATCAAATTGGGAGAAGAGTGTGAGCTTGTCTTGCCGGGAGGCAGTCCTATCGGTGTACCTATCATCAATGATATAAAGCCGGTTGCAGAAGAAACGGATGTGGATGTTTTTGCTGCTCCGCAGGTTGCCTTCAATATGCCGATGAATAAGTCTTTTTTAATGGAAGATAATAACGGTGAGATTAAAAATTACAGATTCATACTGGATAAATTTATCGTTTCCGAGGAAGGTAAGGAAATACCGGGTAAATTGGAATGGAATACGTCGCGTAATCTGGTGACCTTTTATTCGCATGATATATTACCTCCGCAGAAGTTGTTGAAGGTGAACGTCGAAGTCGGATTTGAAGAATACCGGAATAATCGTTGGGAGGTGGTGTACACAGGAGGGCAGAAGGCACGGGAAAAAATGGAAATCGGCTTTACGACGGGTACTGCACCTGATAATATACCGTTACAGAATATTGAATATTGTTATCCGGTGATAGATCAAAGGTATTATTTGTCCGGTGAAGGCACCCGGGGGTATGTTCAACTCAAGAGGGGACAACCTTATTTGTTCTCTGCTGATTTCAAACATGAAATTCACATTACTGATGAGAACGGACAAAGCATAAATACTTCTTTCCGTTACGATGCCGGTATAAACTGTCTGGTTTATCAGATGCCGGGACTTTCTAAGGCAAGTACTTATTCTCTCGGTATTGTTACCCTGCCGAAAAAAGGAACGGGGGGAACGGCTGATATCCGGGAGGAACGGTTGACGATCGGTGGTTCGGGTGATGATGATGTTACGATAAGAAGTGCAAAAGCGAATGCGGTGACCCAGACCGCGAACGGAAAAATAATCCTGGAATATGCCTTCGGGACAAGTCGTTACGCTACTTTACGGGAAAAAATTGCAGGTATAAACAAAAGGATGCATTCGTTTTATGCGGAGGCCGGTTATGTGTATCTGGAATATATTCTGAATGACAGTGAGCCTTTTGATGCCGTTGATCTTGTCGGTACGGCATATAGCGGCAACAAACCTTTGGTAAAACCCTGGGCTACACTCGACGATGCTTTTTATAAGCAATGGATTTACCCGTTGGTATATAAAAATTATCCACTGGCCGGTAGTATTCGCATCAGGTACAGAGATACGGAAAAATGGGGAGTTCCGCCTGCCGGAGCCATACCGGTGAATTCAGTTTATCTTACATTATTGGAAAGTGATCCCGCTCACCACCGCCTGCGTGAGTATTTCCCTTATACTTATAATCTTTTCCGTGCTTACAACAGGGATTATTATGATCTGCGGGATCAGTTGGTAAACAGGTATATAGGTAAACCGGAACTGTTGAAATACGCAGATTTTATCAATAACAATATACCGCCGTTTGAGTCCGGGAAATACCGGGTTAATTTCAGATTTATCCAGCCTGACGGACAGGCCGGAAGCAGCCGGTTGTTTGAATATGAATATACATTTTAAAAAATGAAAAATATAATTATCGGGTTATTATTGCTTATAGGAGCGGATATGTGTGCGGTGGCACAGGATTCGGCCAGTATCAGGGTACGCTATAGTGTACAGCAGGATGCCGTCTTATTGCGTTGGGGGGCAGACACGCCGTATGCTTGGAAAAAAACCAACCGGTCCGGTTTCCGGATCGAGAGATATACGGTAAGCAGGGGAAAGGAGGTGCTGGTTGTTCCGGAGAAAAAGGTATTGGTAGAAGTATTGAAAGCTTTGCCCTTGCAGGAATGGATCCCCTATGTTGAAAGGGACGATAATGCGGGGATTATAGCTCAGGCACTTTATGGGGAAGACTTTCAGTTGACCGGTGAGGATTCACAGGGATTTGCCCGTATGATTAATATGGCCCAGGAACTCGACCAGCGATTTACATTCTCGTTGTATGCCGCGGATCAGAACTTTGATATAGCTTGCCTGGCGGGGTGGGGATATAAAGATACTGATGTGAAAAAAGGTGAACGTTATCTGTACCGTATTGTTCCGGCAACCTATGAGGATAGTTGTCAAATCCGCCTGGGGTCGGCCTTTACCGGATTGGATGAATACCGGCCTCTCCCGCGTCCTCAGGAATTGGCAGCCGTGTGGAATAACAAATGTGTCATGCTGGCTTGGAATTATTCAAACCTGGCTGATGTATATAACTCTTATTATATTGAAAAGTCTGTCGACGGAAAAAAATTTACCAGAATTGAAGGCCGGCCGGTATCGAGTATAGATGAAAGACAAAAAGAAGGGGATCAGCGTTTGTTTTATGTAGACTCGCTTTCAGATAACCATACTACATTTTATTACCGGATCAGGGGAATTTCCACATTCGGAGAGCTTGGTCCGGTGTCCGATACTTTATCGGGAAAAGGGGTGAATATGCTGCCTTATGTCCCTGTTATCCGCAAATCCATAGTGAATGATAAGGGTGAATTGGAAATGGAATGGCAGTTTGAAAATGAGGGAGAAAGTTTTATAGAAGGATTTCAGTTGAGAATGTCGGACAAGGCCAATGGTATTTATCGAACGGTGGCGGATGATATTTCCCCGTCGCAGCGGTCATTAAAATACGATAAACTCAATTCCGGTAGTTATTTCGTGATCAAAGCTGTGGCACTGGAAGGAGAATCCCGTTCTTCCTATCCTGTATTAATTCAGCCCCTGGATACTGTTCCGCCTGCTGTCCCTTTAGGGTTGCAGGGGAAAATAGATAGCCTGGGAATAGTAAAGTTGTCCTGGAATCCAAATACTGAATCCGATTTATTGGGTTATTTGGTCTATCGGGCATTTACCGGAACGGAGGAAGCTGTTCCGGTCGTAAAATATCCGGTAACGGATACCTGCTATATAGATACCGTGGATAACTGGAACCTGAATCCTGTGGTTTATTATTATCTGGTTGCTGTTGATCAGCGTTATAACCAGTCTGATTTTTCGGAAAGACTGGATTTGGTTAAACCGGATTTTATACCTCCGGTATCTCCCGTTTTTTCAGATTATCATATCGGAACAGAAGGTGTCGAACTCAGATGGATTTGCAGTCCGTCGGAAGATGTAAGGGAACACCGGTTGTACCGTAAGGAAAAAGAAACGGGGGATACTGCCCGATGGGTGATTATACTGCCTGGAAACCAGACTGACAGGTATAGGGATACGTCGGTACAGCCCGGTAAAAAATATGCTTATACGATTTTTGCCGTCGATAAGAGCGGTTTGGTGTCACTGCCGACGCCGGCCCTGAACCTGGTTGTCCCGGGAGCTTTGAAGAAAAAAGAAGGTATTACCCGTTTGGATGCCGTTGTTGACAAAAAAAATTTACTGATAAAACTGGTGTGGAAATCGGATTTGAAAGAAGTAAAGAATTATGAAATATACAAAAGCGAAGGGGATGCACCTTATACGCTATGGAAGGTTGTAGCCGGATGGCAGCGGGAATTGTTGGATGAGGATGTTGCAGTAAGTATGCAGTATCGTTATATGATACGTGCATTATTTGAAAACGGAGGAAATTCCCGGATTCGTGAAATAATAATTAAAGGATTATGAAAAAGTTCGTTTATTCCTGGTGTATCTGCATTGTAGCCGGTATGGGAATATTCCTGGCAAATATAGGTGGGGGATATGCCCAGTCTGTGGATAGTTTGGTCGTAGATGATGTATCTGTGTATAACGTCTCTGCACCTAAAGATTCTGTACGGATGAATACTATACAGCCTGTTCCTTTGGCTGCCGGTAATATGAATTTTGAATATAGGTTTAATTTTTATGTAAAACCTCCAATCAATATGTCTTATGATAAAGCGAATAAATTTACTTTATCGGTACAGTTCGAAGGAGAGGCTATGCAGGTACTCGCTAATAATGTCGATTTAAATGGTATCTCTCCGCTTTTCGGTGAACTTTTCAGTTATAGGATACGGGCAAATGGAAAGAGATTGGTAAAATTTCAGACCGTATCCCGCAATAAATCAGGCTATGAGACGAACGAAAAGAAAATGATTTTTAATTTAAACGACGGTTTTTGGGAAGAGTTTTTTTGGGATACACCCTGTCCGCAAACTAATTGTCCCAGTGATTTTACGGATACGGGAACTGGCGAAACACCGAAGACGGCTTTGCATGGATATATTGCTTCATTGACGATTATAAAAGTTCCCCGTGATCCGGTTTTAACAACTTATCCCGACCATATATTGTCGAGTGAGGGTAATGTACTTGTGGTAACTAATTTTTCAAATTCTTACGGGCCGGTATACCGCTTTGACTGGGCTTATAATTATCATAGTTCCGGCGGATCGTGGCATAACCTGGGACGTTCAGGCGATATGAATATATATGCTTACCGTTTGGAAAAGGAAGAAGATGGTACTGATTTTCTTACGAATATAAAAAATAAGAAACCGCTTTATGTTCGGGCTGCCAATGCTTGTATTTCAGAACCGGATAATGTTCAAACCCCCGATTATGCTTCGGTAGTTGCATTGCAATTAAAATTGGACGCACCGCAGATTTTAGGTTATTCGGCTGAGGTGACACCGCCCGGGTGTGCCGGAGGGAGAGACGGACAGGTGAAAATTCCTTTCGATCGTAAATTACATTCCGGAGAAGTTGTACAATTGACGTTGACTAATCTGGATGATCCTTTGGGATATAAGCCGTCTATTACTCTGAGGAATGAGGAAAATTTCGTGATTTTTACGGGATTGAGTGCCGGTCGGTACGAAGTGAAATATACCAACGGTTATATTCTGAATTCGACAATACCGAGTTATATTGGTGATGAATACAGACATAAAGCGCAGTTCACCGTTTCCGATCCTCCGAAATTATCATTATCCGGTTTAAATAAGACGGATGTTCATTGTAAAGGCGGAAGCGACGGAACGATAACTTTTACACCGACGGGTGGGACGGGAGATATCAGGGCGTGGTATACGACTGCGGCATCCTATCCTGTGACACGGGATGCTGTTTCTGTTGTTCCCGGGCTTGCTGCTGCCAATTATACCATAGAATTGAGGGATGCCAATGATTGCCGGATGACGGATGCTGCCTGGAAGGTAAATATAGCACAACCGGCAACGGGCGTAAGTCTTCAGGAATTATCCAAAACCGATCCCCGGGGATACGGATTGACGGATGGAGCTATCGAGGTCATTGCCAGGGGAGGTACGGGCGGTTTTACTTATTCCTGGCAAAAAAACGGTCAGCCTGTGTCCGGAAGTGGCAGTAAACAGACCGGTTTAGGTGACGGCAGGTATAAAATTACAGTTAAAGATGCCAATTACAATAAAGTCAGTCCGGTTACGGCAGTAAATCTGGCCGGATGCCAGAGTACTGTAGATATAGAGCTTCGCCAACCCGATCTTTTGTCGGTTTCTATCGGTAAAACCGGAGATATCAGTTGTTACGGCCTTTTAGACGGAGTACTGAGGGCGACAGCCACGGGAGGAGTCGGGGGATACCGTTATGAATGGTATAAATCGGTCGGTGGTTCATGGGCTAAATTACGCTATACGACAGCTGAAGTGTCCGGTTTGGATGCGGGTGTTTACCGGGCCTTTGTTTTCGATAGAAATGATATTAAAGCAGTTTCTGCAAATTATACCCTGACACAACCCGATCCGGTCCGGATTGCTTTTAAAACGGCCGAACCGGCTTGTTATGGCGGTAGCGATGGGAGAATAGAGGCTGTCGTTACCGGAGGGAACGGGGGCTATACATACACATGGCCGGGTAATCCGGGCACAAGTTCCGTTATCTATGGAGAAGCACAGAACTATGTGGTAAAAGTCAAAGACCGTAAGGATTGCCGCGCAGAAAACAATGTTACAATCGGGCAGCCTGCCCGTCTGACTGCAACCGCCCAGGTGGTTTTGCCTGCGTCGGCTAATGCTTCGGACGGAAAAATTACGGTCTCTCCTTCAGGGGGGACACCGGGATATCATTACCGTTGGGATTACCGGAATTCTGTTTCCAATCCTTTGACGGGTATTCCTGCGGATAGTGTGCCTTACCGGGTGGTGGTAAAAGATGCCCATGATTGCCGGACAGAGTTGAATCCGCGGGTGATTTACCCTTTGGGAGTCAGGCTTGTTGTGAAAAAAGTGATTTCCTGCAAGGGAGATAGGGACGGTTTATTGGAAGCGATGCCGGAAGGCGGTGTCAGCCGGTATTACCGTTATCAGTGGTATCAGTGGTCAAACGGTGCTTTTTCTCTTATTTCGGGGAATGGGAAAATATCACAGGGTGTTGGTAGCGGAAGATATCAGGTAAAGGTAACGGATTCTGAAAATAACACTGCTACGGCAGAAATTACGATTACAGAGCCCCCCTTATTACAGGCTACGGCTCAGATTACGCTACCCTCTTCTGCTGCCGGCTCGGATGGTCGCATTGCTGTTTCTCCTTCGGGAGGTACACCGGGCTATTATTACCGTTGGGATTACCGGAATGCCGTTTCCAACCCTTTGACGGGCATTCCTGCGGATAGTGTGCCTTACCGGGTGGTGGTAAAGGATGCCCATGATTGCCGGATAGAACTGGAACCGCGTGTAATTTATCCATTGGGAGTAAAGCTTGTTGTGAAAAAAGTGATTTCCTGTAAGGGAGATCGTGACGGCTTATTGGAAGCAATGCCGGAAGGCGGTGTCAGCCGCTACTACCGCTATCAGTGGTTTAAATCCGGAAACGGTGGTTTTCAGGAAATAGAAGGGAACGGAAAAATTTCAGCCCCGCTAGAGGCTGGAACCTATCGGGTTAAAGTTACCGATAGTGAAAATAATTCGGTAACGACGGATTGGGTGCTCACAGAACCTGATTTCTTAACGGCTGTATTTACGGTGGATATCCCTTCCGGCCCGACGGTTTCTGATGGAAAAATAACTGTTTTCCCGGCGGGCGGAACTCCCTATACGGACGGTTCATACCGGTATTTCTGGGATTACCGGAATTCCGTTTCCAATCCTTTGACAGACTTGCCTGCCGATAGTGTGCCTTACCGGGTGGTGGTGAAAGATGCTCATCAGTGTGAAATAGAACTCAATCCCCGGATATTGTATCCGCTTATGGTCGGCATTCGGGAAAAACAACCGGTGTCTTGTTACGGCCGGACAGACGGGCGTTTGGAAGCCCTGGCCGAAGGCGGTGTCAGCAGCATTTATTTTTATAAATGGTATAAAAGGGAAAATGACGGATTCCGGGAAATAGCCGGAGAAGAGTCTGTTTCAGAACCTTTGGGAGATGGGATTTATCGGGTGGAAGTTCGGGACTCCGAACATAATCAAGCCGTTTCGCAGGAATTTATATTCAGGCAACCCGACTCGCTCCGATTGAAATTCGGGCATCTTGATCCGTTGTGTAAAGACGACCGGAATGGCTGGATAAATGCTTTGGTTGAAGGTGGAACCGAACCTTATCATTACCTGTGGGAAGATAAGACGGATTTTGATGCTTTTAACCGCAGTAATCTGGCCTGTGGTTTTTATAAGGTAACAGTTACCGATTCACACGGCTGTCAGCTCACCGGACGGGACACCCTGACAGAGCCGGATAGTCTTCTGGTCACCCACGAAGTCCGGTTTCCGTCTGTTTTTAACGGGACGGACGGAACGATCCGCTTATTTCCGAAAGGCGGAACCGAACCGTACCGGTATGAATGGACATATAATCATTCAACGGATAATCCACTGGCGGGATTGGCTGCCAGTGATACGCCTTATGAAGTTACGGTAACCGATGCTCACGGTTGTACTGTGAGCGATACGCCCCGGATGTACAATCCGCTTATCGTGGAAATTCAGGTACGTGATTCGATCAGTTGTTACGGCCGTTTGGATGGTCGTCTGGCTGCGGTGTTTGCCGGAGGTGTGGGTGCCCCTCATGATTTCGAATGGTTTAAAAAAGACCGTGAAGGTCATTTCAGGAAAACCGGAGCAAACGATAGTATCTTATACGGGGTTCCGGATGGAGAATATCGGGTGAGTGTCCGGGATCGTAGTGATAGCCTGGCGGTATCGGATGTATTTGTTTTCCGTCATCCGGATTCTTTGCAATTACAATTCCGTCATCATTTCCCGCTTTGTAAGCATGATGCCAATGGGTGGACGGAGGCTTTGGCGGATGGAGGTACTACCCCTTACCGCTATTACTGGGAAGATATTGACCGGGAGGATGCTGCTTTGCGGGCCGGTCTTGAAGACGGCGTTTATAAAGCAGTGGTTACCGACCGGCGCGGATGTGTCGTTTCGGCAACCGATACCCTGACGGAGCCGGACAGCCTGATCGTGAGGCATAAGGTAGATTTTCCCTCCGTATATGGCGGTGACGATGGAATGGTAGCGGTCAGCCCGGAAGGTGGTACAAAGCCTTATCGTTATGCCTGGGATTACAATCATTCAGTCGCTAATCCGCTGACCGGTTTGTCGGCAATGGCAGATCCGCTTCATGTTGTCGTAACGGATGCTCATGGCTGTCAGGTTGTCGATTCCGTCCGGATGTATAATCCGATAACCATAGAATTGGAAGAGAGTGGAGTGATCATCTGTTCGGGGCAGACCAATGCGGAGCTGACTGCCCATGTGAAAGGCGGTGCCGGACGACCTTACCGTTTCGAATGGTATTTTGTAGAAGAAGATCTTTTGACAGGGTTTACAGAAACGGATTCCTTATTGAAATCCGTCGGTGTCGGTACTTACCGTGTGGCGGCATTCGATAGCGTGGGAAATCTGGGATGGTCGGCTGATTATACGATTTATTCGCCCGATTCCTTGCGTCTGGAATTTGAAATAGGTCATTTACCTTGTAAATACGATCGGAAAGGTTGGATTCAGGCCATCCCCTTAGGGGGTGAAGCGCCTTATCGCTTAGATTGGTTCGATGGCTCGGCGGATACCCGGATCGAGCACCTGGAAGAGGGGCGTTATGAAGTAAAACTAACAGATAAACGGGGATGTTTCGTTACTAAAAAAGTGAAAATTAATTCTCCGGATGAATTGCTGCTCAGTATGGATTACAGACAGCCGCTCGGATGGCAGCGGGATGACGGGATGATTTGGGTAACACCCGTCGGTGGTACACAACCCTATCGTTATGAATGGCACGGTTGGGAAAACGACCGGGATACATTGGAAGGTATTCCTGCCGGTAATTATACGGTAACGGTAACCGATAGCCACCAGTGTAATAAGAGTATTTCAGCTACCGTTACTGAGCCGTCTTTACTCGAAGTAACTGTTTCCTGTGTCCGGATTATTTCCTGTTACGGGGTTCCGGATGGTATATTGCGGGCTACCGCCTGTGGTGGTGTCGGTAACTACCGGTATGATTGGTATCGTTTGTCCGGGCGTCATGCTGATTTTATCGTTTCGGGTATAAATTGTGAGCAGCTTCCTGCCGGAGAGTATAAGGTGAAAGTGACGGACGGCAACGGGATTACAGCCTGGTCGGAGGTATACCGCCTCGTTCAGCCGGAACTTCTGCAGGCCGCCGTGACCGTTTCGGCCTTGCTTTGTAAAGGAGATACCGATGGGAAGGCCGGGGCCGTAGTGAATGGCGGGACTTTGCCGTATGAATATATCTGGACGAACGGGGCAAGGACGGGAGAGATTGATAGCCTTTCCGAAGGCCGTTATCTGGTGGCTGTCAAGGATGCCCACGGATGCCGTACCGAGGCAATGGGTACGGTTGTTTCTCCGGATGCTTTAGAGGTCAGCAGTAAAGTCACCGATCCTGTTTGTAACGGTGGCAAAGGGAGTGTCGTATTGCAAATATCGGGCGGAACGGGAAAATACAGAATCACCTGGGCCGATGGGAATAGCAGGATGAAGCGGGAGGATTTGCCGGCCGGCAGCTATCCGGTGGATGTGGCCGATGCCAACGGGTGTTTGTGGCAAGGTGTGTTTGAACTGTTTGAACCGGAACAGGTTAATGTCAGTTTAGGACCCGAGCGTACTTTATGCCGGGAACAGGAAGTGGAATTAAGGCCTTTGAATGTGGAACGTATTACAGGGTACAAGTGGCTGAAAGATAACGAGGTATTTAGTTCACAGCCTGTTATCCGGGTGACCGAAGCGGGTACGTATCGGTTGGAGGTCGTGACGAAAAAAGGCTGCCGGGGAAACGGAGAAGTTACAATCGGTAAAAGTGATGCCGAAATTGACGCCAATTTTGCGATGGCTTCGGAGATTGAGGCGGAAGATATCCTGAAAGTGGTCAATACGTGCCTGCCAATGCCGGAATATTGCGAATGGATTTTTCCGGAGACCGGAACAATAACAATTGTCAGTGATGACCGGGATATGGCCGAACTGATTTTTGACCGGCCCGGGGAATATACGATCGGACTCCGTTCTGTAGAGGGAAAGTGTGAAGAACTTCTTTACAAAAATGTGTCGGTCGTTACGGAAGGCTCAGGTCAGCCTGTTACCCGGGGGCCCGAACGAGTGATCCGTGATGTGTTGGTGTGGCCGAATCCCAGCAACGGGCATTTCCGGGTCCGGGTCAAGCTGAACCGAAATCGGACGGTTTGTTGCGGCTTTATGCGCTGACCGGTGTCCTGCTCCGTGAATCGAAATGCCGGGGAGATGAAAGTTATGAGCTCAGTTTTAATGAATCTCTCCCGCCGGGAATCTATATCCTTCATCTCATCTTCGGTCCCGAACGGGAGGCTGTGAAAGTGGCTGTCGAATGAGTATACGGATTTGTTTAACCGTGTTTTACGCTGTGTTTGTGTGATCTGTTTCGGATAAAGATTGTTGAAATGTATAAAATATACCGATTAATTAGGGTGGCATACTTATGAAAAAAATCCTGTTATTTTGTAGTACTCTGTTTTTGTTTTTTGCCGTTTACGGTCAGGGGCATATTTATCCGGTTCAGGCGAATGTGAACGTTGTTGCGCCTTATAGCCTTTACCTGAGCGACTATGTATCGGGTAGTAAAGAGCGGCTGATCGTGACGTTGCTGAATCGTGACGTTCAGTATCCGTCGATGCCGGTTCGCCTGCGCCTGAGCATAAAGGGTAATGGTTTTTCGATACAGACCCGTCCTTATGCTTCGGTTTCCCCGATAACGCTCGAACCCAATGTGCCCTATAAGCTGACGGTGGATGATCTGATGCCTTATTTTGATACCCGTAATTTGTTAGCGCAGGGATTGGGAGGAGATTCGTATCTGAAAGGTGGGCGCCTTCCGGAAGGCATGATCGAATTCGGCATAGAAGTTTTGGAGTACGGCACTTCAAAAGTGCTGTCGCAGCGGGCCATCGGAACGGCCTGGCTTGCTTTGCAGAAACCTCCGTTGTTGAGCCTGCCTTTTCAGGATGAAGTTATTCCCTGGCGTGAGCCATTGAATCTGTTGTTCCAATGGACTCCGCAACATTCGGGGGTGGCTCGTGTAGAATATGAGTTGATCATCAAGGAACTTTGGGATAACGGTCTGGCTCCCGAATCGGCCTTTGCCTGGTCACCTGAAATATTTCGCGAACGAATCACTTCCACAAGCTATCTCTACGGTACTTTAGCACCGGCGCTGGAGCCCGGCCGCCGTTATGCCTGGGCTGTGCGTGTTGTGGCCAAAGACGGAGCGGATGATGTGAGTATTTTTGAGAACGAGGGGCTGAGCATGATCCGTTCTTTCCGTATCGCCCGTTATTGTCCCGAACCGGTACAGGTAAAAGCTACGGCCGAACGGGGATATATTCACGTGGAATGGGAGAGTGCACCGGAACACATTGATTATACGGTGGCTTACCGTGTGAAAGGAGCCGAAACCTGGGCTGAAGTGAGGAGTACTTTTCCGTCTGCCCTGTTATCTGGTGTGCGGCCCGGGTATACGTATGAATACCGTGTGGGCGGTTTTTGCGAGCCTTTGGTGCCTACTTTCGGAAAGACAGCCTTCCTTACGCTGCCTTCAGAGGATACCACCCGTTTACGTAACTGCGGGATGTTGCGTCCGGTGGATTTGTCCAATCAGGATCCCCTGGATGAGCTTTTGAACGGAGACCAGTTTATAGCCGGCGATTTTCCGGTACATGTACAGGAGGTGACGGGCAGCCAGGGCTTTTTTACGGGTAACGGTTATGTGCATGTTCCTTTTCTGGCTTATGCGCCTTTTAAAGTAACTTTCGATAATGTCTATATCAATACCGACCGCCGAATGATTCGTGGTGTGGTGAAAACGGTTTACGATCCGACAGAAAGCGGAATGGGTAATATGGACGATATTTTTACGGGCGGCGGTCATACGGGTAATGTGGTGGAAGGCATCACAAAAACCGACCTGAGAGCTGATTTTGTCATTGATAAGGACAGCGGATTCTTTTTTGACGAGACGACCGGTAAAATCGAAGTGACGGATGCGAGCGGTCAGGTTATCGGTTATATCGAAACGGGGCATAGTGTCCCCGGCGGGGGAGAGCCGGGTGGGAACAACGGTAATGCCCCTTCGGTTTTTCCAATGACGGTAAAAGACAGCGAAGGTAATATCTATGAGGTGGAAGAAGCTCCGGAGGATGGCTCCGGTACGGAGAACGAAGGGGCCGGGGAGAATCCGGGTTCCGGTTCTAAAAAGCAATTGGTGGTGACGCCTGTGGGTAAAAGCGGGGATGGTCTGAATCAGGATGAGGTGAACTTCAAACGCCTCGACAGCCGCATGGCCGAAGTCGTATTTACGGATACGGAAGGCAGTCTTTATGCCTTCGATGCCTGGAAAGCGGTTTATTCCGGCTCTTATCTGATCCGCACGAAATACGAACAGCTTGGGGAGAGTTACCGTGTTCCGGCGAAGCTCATTCCTTCGGGGAAGAAAGACAAAGTGGGGGCTGTGATCACGGTTCACGATCCTTCCGTCGATCCTGATAAAGTGATTTTTAAAACCCGGTCGGGTACAGAATTCAAGCGGGAAAAGTTTGACAAGACCACGGGGAGGTATGTTTTAAATCTGGTGGGGGGTAATGCGAACGACGGTCAGGAGCTTTATGCGCTTTACCCGAAACCGGGTGGCGGTTATTATAATCTGGGTAAATTGCTTATCGTGAGCTATCCGTCATACCGGATAAAGGTAAAGATCGTTCCGGTGGCTAACGATCTGGATGAGTTTGAGGCTTTGCGCGGGGAGTTGGAGAAAATATACAGTCGTGTCGGTATAGAATGCGTAGTCGAAAAAATGCCTGTGTTTGCTTACAGTTCTCCTTTGCTTTTTGCAGAAAAGAGCGGTGCTTTCAGTGCTTATACCGATGAAATGAAAAAGCTTCAGGGTGCTTACGTTGAAAACTACGGAATCGATCCGGAGGCGAGCTATCTTTTTGTCCTTTTATACAGCGGTCAGGGGGATGACCGTAACTACACGGGTTTTATGCCTTTAAACAAGCAGTTCGGTTATCTGTTCCGCCGTGATTTCGGCAGTTTTGAAGAATTTGCCGTCGCGGCAGCTCATGAACTGGCTCACGGTCGTTTGTCGTTGCGCCATCCTTTCGATAAGTCTTTGGGTTTGCCTGAAGGCAGCGTAGCGGATAACCTGATGGACTACCGCCACGGGCGGGAACTGGCTAAATGGCAATGGGACGTGATTCACGACCCGGGTATAGTGGTGCGGGTGTTTGAGCGGGATGAGGATGCGGCGTTAAGACCTTTTAATAGTTTTGCTGCGTTCAAAGAAGTTGTGAGTGTATATTTAAATAATTTATTAAATTGGGGAGTAAAAGAAGGATATGAACTTTGTATGGAACGGACAGGAAGAAATTTGGCAAATGCGACTTTAAGTAGGTATAAGCCTAATCAAATTTCACGTGATAACATTAAATATATTCAAAGATTAAGTTTGATGGGAGTAAATGAATATTCAGAAGAAGTTGAAATAAATATACCCAACTATGGAAAAATTCGAATGACAATAGAGTTATTTGTATCTAATATAAAAGAAGCTAATCAAATAAAAGAGATTGATTATATTGGTCTTTCTTCCAGTTTAATACATGGTAAGCCTGGTTATTTTTATATTTTAAAAAGTCAAAATAATAGAACTTTAGGAACTGTGAATTTTAGCGATAAAGATTATGATATGTTTTCAATATTTTTAAGATATTATAAAGCAAAAGGTTATGATATAGGAATGAGTGATATAATAGAAGATGAGTCACAACAAGCGACAGAATTGAAAGCTTGGGGTGAACAAGATAAAAAATATTTGCATTATGATAATGTTATTTCTGTAAAACAATTAGATATAGAAAGAGTTATGACAGGCGATACGTTTAGATTAAATTGTGAGTAAAATGAATA
>OKTD01000388.1_pt1 | contig 21734 bp, 9 predicted proteins | sample 1606161 | NCBI WGS metagenome assembly OKTD01 (sample SAMEA3879527, study PRJEB24766) | human gut metagenome | biome: human-associated habitat; feature: feces | place: USA | collected 1985/1987 | reverse complement strand
ATTTCTTGCGCGGGCGTTTTTGAAAGCAGGGATTGCGACAATAATACCGGAATTTAGGGCAAGGGATGAGATTAGAGAATGTAAAAGTGGTGAAGATTTGCGTCCGTTTTTAACAAAATATTCAAAACTCGGCGCAGAAGCTGTAATTTGTGAGAATTCCAGGGTTCATAATGCGGCTTGTGAATGCGGGATTTGTGCCCGGATTGTCAAGCCGGACAAATAAGGCCCGATTTGGCCTGGAATCGTTTTTTATCCGACATACGGCGCGTTTGCGCTATTTTTGTGAGTTTCCGGAATAAATTTTATGCAAATTGATTTTTAGGCGGACAGAAAATGAGAAATAACGCAAAAATTGCACGCAATGGCCGGAAAGTAAAGCCCAAAAGCAATCGCAGCACTATGAAGTTGAGAAACTTGTCCAGGTGTCATATAATTAAGAAGCATACTGTTAAAAATACTCAAATTAAGTTTACTGGAGATAAAAACGGAGAGATAAAATGTTTAAAAAACTATTAACAATCGCAGTAATACTTTTTATCGCAGCAGGTACAAATGCAAAAGAGGTGAAAAATATGGAAACAATAAAACTTATATATCCCGTTTGGCAGGGCGGCGTTAATCCTGATTATTATCTGGGCTCAAAATTACTATCAGTGATAGTTCCTGAAAATAAAAATATTGAAACAGTAGAAATTTCTGTCAATACAAACTTTACAGACGAGATGAAAACCGTTGACGGAGTTGATTATGGCGATATTTTGTTATCACAAAAGCAAGAAACCCTTAAAGTTTTAAATGAAAAAAATCCTAAAAAAATTATTGTCATTGGCGGCGATTGCTCGGTAAGTGAAGCGCCTTTTGACTATTTGCATTCAATTTACGGTGATAAACTCGGGATTTTATGGCTGGATGCGCATCCGGATGTTTCCGATACAAAAAATTCTTCGCATCTTCATGAAATGGTTTTAGGAAATTTATTGGGATTAAGCCAAAAATCCGATATTACCAGAGTTGGCAAACCTTTTGCCCAAAACAAAGTTATGTTTGCGGGTTTAATTGAAAAAGATTTAAGAACTGAAGCTCAGGACAGCAATATTAAAAATTTAAATATCAAAATTGCAGCACCTGAGCAATTAGCAGAAAACAGCGAACTTATTTTAAACTGGATTAAAGAAAATAATATTAAATATCTGGCAATCCACTGGGATTTGGATGTTTTATCGAAAGAGGATTATCGTTCAAACACGCAAAGCAAACCGCATATGACAAAAGCTGAATATCCTGCGGCAATGGGGGAATTATCTTTAAATCAAGTCGCAAGAATCTTAAAAGATGTAAGCTGCGAAGCAGAAATTGTCGGTTTAACAATAGCAGAGCATATGCCTTATGATGCTATCAATTTGAGAAATATTTTAAAAGAAGTTTCAATCTTTAAATAACAAACAAATTATTACCCCCGTCCTAAATCGCCCAACGCAACCCAAAACTAAACGACACGCCTTCTCTGCCTCCAGAGCGAAACATCGTCTGCACAAAACCGGTGAATCTCTCTCCCCATCTCTTCTGTACACCCAGACCGTAGCTTACGAATGGACGCACTGACATCTCGGGCAGCATTACGTCGTTTGCTTTAAACTTCGTTTCATTCATTATGTTTGTTACCACATTGACTCCAAGGTAGGGCATCCAGCCAGAGGGCAGGTTCGCTATTATTTTTATTCCGGGGATTACTTGGACGCTGTTCAGGGGTTTTGTTTGGAGGTTTACTCCGGCTTTATTTGTGTAGTCGAAGAGGTTTACGAACGTGTAGGATACTTGGAGGTTGGGTTGGATTATTAATCGGCCGTCGAGGGTTTCCCAGTTATAGCCGCTTTTGGAGGCTATTCCGGCTGTTACCATGAACGGGTGATCGGTTCCCCAGATTCCGGAGGCATCGGTCATTATTGATCCTCCGTTGGCGGTTATTGCGCTGAAGAAGTTATTATAGTAGAAGGCGGCTGTTGTGCCTGCGGTTATTCCGTTTTGGTAGAGGCTGACTCCGTCGTAGGTTTGGTGGGAGCCGGTGTAGCCGGCGTAGGCTGTATAGGTTGCATTTATTCCGTGTTTGAGGGTTTTTATGGGGCTATCTATACCGAAGTAGGAGTTATACATTATGTTATTTACTTTGGGGCCATTTTTGAGGGGGACTTTTTCCATTGCGGTTGAGGTTCTATACCAGGCTCCTTTATTTTCTTCGGGGATTAGGGCGGGGCTGAAGGCTATTATTGCGTCATTTGCTGCTATTTTATTTTTAAGGAAGAGGGCGTTGCGTTGTTTTTGGGGCATTAGCATCAGCATGTCCATATTTGCGAAGGCTTCGTCGTAGGAGTTGAGTTGCATCAGGTAGCCGCCCACGAGGGCGCCTACATTTGAGGAGAGGATTGAGGGGCTGAAGGATTTATAGTTATTTCCGCCGGCGCTAGTGAGGGTTAGATTGCCGGTTGCGGGGTTATAGGAGGTATCGTATCTATATATTTTGCCTTCGAGGGTGGAGAGGGTGGGGTCGAGCATTACATTTTGGGCGAAGTTATTTTCGGGGTTTATTATATTTATTGTGTTTGAATTTCTAAAGGCGTCGTCTATTATCGAGATGTGGTTTATGACGAGTTTGCCGGTGCCGGAGAAGGAGTCTGCGCTGAAGCAGTCGCCTTTTTGGGTATTTACATTTATATCTATACCGAGGTTTGCTTTTTCGCCGGAGACTGTTATATTGTGGAGGTTTATGTTATCGAGGGTGTTATTGCGGGTATCGAGGAGGGTATTTGCGTTCATGTTCAATTTATCCATTGCGAACATTGAGGCGCCGGGGAGGAGGGTTATTGTGCCTTCGTTGAGGTTTACTGTTCCTTTAAAGTTTTGGTTCCAGCCGTTGAGGTAGAGGGTGCCGGAGCCGGTTTTGGTAAATTGGCCGGTTCCGTACAGTTTTGAGCTCAGGATATAGTTTGCATCGAGGTTAAACTGGAGTTCGCCGGATTCATTTATTGTTGTTTTATCGTGGAAGTATTCGTCGTTGGCGTATTTTCTATTAAACAGGATTTTGCCGTTATCGATTGTTGTTGTTCCGGTGAAGGAGGAGTTATTTCCGGTTATTATGGCTGTTGCCGGGCCTTCTTTTATTATGGAGCCTTTACCGGAGAAGTAGGTTAGGGATTCATCTTTGGTTATATTTATTCGGAGGGTTCCGGACTCATCTATATTTGTCAGTCCGTTTATGTAGGAGCCGTTTTCGCTTTGTTGGTAAGAGATTTCGCCTTTATTTATATTCAGGGTTCCCCAGAAGTCTTTATTTATTCCATCGAGGGTGAAAGCGCCGTCTCCGGTTTTATTTATTATTCCAAATCCGCTTATATTTTGGAGTTTATCGTTTTGTTGGTTGTTGAGGTCGAGTTTTGCTGTATTTGCAATATAAGTTGAGCCGCTTATATAGCTGCCGTTTGTTGATTGTTCATATTTTACTGTGCCGTTTTCGATGTAGGCGGCTCCGCTGAAGGTTTTATTATTTCCGGTGAGGGTGAGGGTATTTTCTCCGGTTTTTATGAAAGTTCCGGAGCCGTTTATGGTTCCGTTTATTGTATCTTCGGTTGTTGTGTTATATATCAGGGTGCCGTTTTCGTTTATTGTTGTTTGGCCGCCGAGGTAGTTTGAGGTTTCTGTTTTTTCAAAGTAGATTGTGCCTTCGTGGAGGTTTGTTTGGCCGGTGAAAAGGCTGTTATTTCCGCTCAGGATGAGGGTATTTGCTCCGTATTTTTGGAGGGTACCGGAGCCTGAGATTGTTCCGTTCACCAGGTCGTTTTGGGTTGTTGTATATTCGAGGGTTGCGTTGGATTCTATTATTGTATTACCGCCGAGGTAGGTATTATTTTCTGTTTTTTCAAAGGCGATTGTTCCCTCTTTTATTGTTGTTGTTCCTTTAAAGCCGCTGTTATTTCCGCTCAGGGTGAGGGTTGCGCTTCCGGTTTTTTCGAAGTTTCCTTCTCCGAACACATTTCCTTTTATTTCATCATCGATTTCGAGGTCATATTCGAGGGTGCCTCCGGCGTTCACGAGGGTATTGCCTCCCAGTTGGAGGTCTGTTTCTGTATTTTTATCGAAGACGAGGCGGCCGGCGTCTATTGTTGTCAGGCCGGTGAAATTGCTGTTATTTCCGTTAAGGGTCAAGGTACCGCTTCCGGTTTTTTTGAGGTAGCCTTCTCCGTCTATTGTTCCGGTTATTGTATCGTTTATTTCTGTGTTATATTCGAGTTGGGCGTTTTCGTGGATAGTTGTTTGGCCGCCGAGGTAGGTTGAATTTTCGGTTTTTGTGAAGCTTGTATAGCCTTCATACAGGTGGACGTGGCCTGTGAAGTTGCTATTATTTCCGCTCAGGGTCAGGGTATTTGTTCCATATTTTTTGAAGGTGCCTGCGCCGTTTATTGTTCCGTTTATTGTATCGTTTTCGGTTGTTTCATATATCAAGGTGCCGTTGGCGTTTATTGTTGTTTGCCCGCCGAGGTAGCTTGTATCTGTTGTTTTTTCAAAGTACAGGATTCCGTCGTTTATATTTGTTTGGCCTGTATAGGTATGGTTTTTTCCTCCGAGAAGCAGGGTTCCGGATTCATTTTTATTTATTTCTCCGGTTCCGGTTATGCCGCTTTTTATTGCGGTTATTCCGCTTCCCGCGAAGTTTATTATTCCGTTTTCGTTATGGATATCGCTTCCGTCTATTCCTGCTTTATTATTTTCGAATTCTACGAGGTGGTTTTCGTTTGCTATTATTGTTACGGTTCCTTCGTTATAGATGGCTCCGCCTTTGCCGGTTTGGGCTGTATTATTTTTAAAGTTGACATCTGTAAGTATTGTTGTTCCGCTATTATAGAGGGCTCCTCCGTTATTTTGGGCTATATTTTCGCTAAATTCGCCTGTTTTTATTTCCAGTTCACCTGTATTCAGGGCTGCGCCGCCGTTATTTGTTGCGGTATTTTTATTAAAGGTTACTCCTTCCATTTTCATTATTCCGGAGTTTCCGGCTGCGCCTCCGTTTTTAGCGGAGTTTTCATTAAAGTCTGCCAGGGTTACGTTTACTTTTCCGTTTTCGTTATAGATTGCGCCTCCACGTTCGTCTGCATTATTATTATAGAAGATTGTATTTTGGATATTTGCTTCGCTTTGCGGGCCTTTTACGTGCACGGCGGCTCCGTCCGTTCTTCCGCAGTTTATGTCGGTTATTGCGTCTGAGATTGTGAGGTCGTAGATATTGAGTATTCTGTCTTTTCCGTCGCTTGAGTCTGCGTTAAACAGTGCCCATTCGTGGTTGCCGGTTATTGTATTTGTTGTTTTATCCAGGCCGCTGACGTCGAATCGCCCTGCTCCCATTGTTTCGAGGTTTGACAGCACCACATAAACTCCGTTTTCTGTTGTTGAGGCGCTGTTGCTTATATTAAATCCTCTATCTCCTTCGTATTTATGGGCTTTTTTCAGGGTTTCTTCTCCGGGGTTATAGTCTGTTGTGGAGATTATTATTGCTCCCTCGTTTTTTTCAGATTTTGAGATATCGTATTCATAGCCGTTTGAGGTAAACTGGGTATATTTTTCAAAGTCTTCTATTATAACGTTACCTGCGTCTACAAGTTCTATTTCCTGCAGTTTCCAGCGCCCGTCTTCAACTATTTTTATTGCGCCCAGGGTTATCACGCCAGAGCCGGTTTCCGCTATTATTTTATCGGCTTCCGGGGTTGCCCCGGGAAGGTGTTGATCCGGGTTATTTTTAAGGTCGAGGTCTATATGCCATGTATTTGTTCCGCTCAGGGTTAGGTCGCCGAAGGTCATTGTATCGAGTTTATCGTTTTTGGTATTTATTACGGAGTTATTAAACACGGCGTTAAGTTCTGATTGACCGAAGTCATTTACATTTTCGCTCAATTCAAAGGTCATATCGTCGAAGGTTATTTTTGTATTTGTTGAGTTTTTTCCGTACTCTTTAAAGGCGTTATTAAACTCGAATATGCCCTGGGTAAACACGGTTTCATTATTATTTCCCGTGGTTTTCGGAGGTTGGTTCACTTCTATTTTATTCACGCCGTTTCCAAGGCCTTTTACTGTCAGGTTTGCGTTTCCGTTCAGGTTTACGTGGGTATCCCAATTTGCTTCGGCATCATTTTTTGTATATTCAAGTTTTGCTACTGTTCCTTTTGTTCCTTCTATATCTATTTCTTGGGAGGCGAAGAATTTATTATTCAGGTCGTCATACGCGAGGGTGCCTTCGTTTATTGTTACTGTTCCGGTATAGTTACTATTATCTCCTGACAGGTAGAGGGTTCCCGTTCCTTCTTTTATGAACGCTCCGTATGTGTTATTTATATCTCCGGTTTTTATTACTCCGCTGCTTTGGATATCTTTTATATAGTCGTCTGCGCTATTTTTAAATATCAGGGTTGTTCCGTAGTTTATATCTGTTGCTCCTCCGAAGTAAGAGCCGCCTATGGATTGGTCATACACTACTGTTGTATTTTTTATTTCAAAAAGGCCGGTAAAATCTTTATTTTCGCCTGACAGGGTCAGCACTCCTGCTCCGGTTTTTTGGATTGTTCCTGTGCCGTTTATTGTTGCTTTTATTGTATCGTCGAGGTTCAGGTTCCATTCAAGTTCTGTTTTTTCTCCGACGTTCACGGTTCCGCTTATGAAGTTATCTTCATTTGTTATTTTATTATATGTTATTTTTCCTTCGTTTATATTGATTGTTCCGGCAAAGTTTATGTTATTTTTATTCAGGTTAAGGGTGCCGCTTCCGTTTTTATTCAGGGTGCCGGTTGATGACAGGGTATTTACATTATCTTCGCTATTATTTGTGAAGTTCAGCACTCCGTTTTGGCGGATTTCATTGCTTGAGCTAAAATACGACCCGCCGTATGATTGCTGGTAGTTTATTATTCCGTTTTCTATTATTGTATGGCCGCCAAACACGTTATTTTTTCCGCTCAGGGTCAATTCCGCTGTTCCGTCTTTTATGAAGGTTCCCTCTCCGTTTATTGTTCCTTCGATTACATCGTTTTCGCTTGTTATGTATTTTAAGGTGCCGTTTTCATTTATTGTTGTTGTTCCGCCGAGGTAGGTATTTTGGGCTGTTTTTTCAAAGTTTGCTTCGCCTTCGTTTATTATTGTTGTTCCGGAAAAGACGCTGTTATCTCCACGAATTATCCACGTTTCTGTTCCGGTTTTATTTATTATGCCTGTTCCGTAGATATTTCCGCCGATTATTTCGCTTTTATTCAGGTTAAGTTCCAGAGCGGCTGTATTATTTACATTTATTTTTCCTTTTATAAATTCTTCGGTTTCTTCTGTTTTTGCATATTTCAGGGTGCCTTCATTCAGGTTGGTTATTCCTATGAAGTTTGCATTATTTCCGGTTATTATTGCTATTCCTTTTCCGTTTTTATTAAAGGTGCCCATTCCGGACAGGTCTTGCATTTTATCGTCCTGTGTATTTGTAAAGTTCAGGGTTGCGCCGGCTTCGATTGAGGTATTTCCTCCGAAGTAGCTGCCGTTTGTGCTCTGGGTATAGTTCAAATTCCCTTTTGCTATATTCATTTCGCCCTCGAAGGCGTTATTTTGACCTGACAGGTTCAGGTTTGCGTCGCCTTTTTTACGGAAGATTCCGTTTCCGCTTATTGCGTTTATTCCTACCATATTTTCTTCGACTGTAAGGTCGTATTCCAGCGTGCCGGTTTCGGTTATTTCTGTTGTGCCTCCAAGGTATGAGTCGGTTTCCGTTATTTTATCCAGGATTATTTTTCCGTTATTAATTATTACTTTTCCTGCGTAGTCGTTATTTTCTCCTCTTATTATCAAGGTGCCGGTTTCATTTTTATTTATTTCTCCTGTTCCGGCTATTCCTGTTTCTATTTCTATTGTACCTTTACCGGTGAAGTTTATTATTCCGTTATCGTTATAGATATCTCCTCCGTGTGCTGCTTTATTATTATAGAAGCGGGTTTTCTTTCCTTCTGTTGCTTCTACATTCAGGGTGCCTTCGTTATAAATTGCTCCGCCCGAGTTTGTTGCTTCATTTCCATCGAAGGTTGAGTCTATTACTGTCAGGGTATTTTCGTTATAAACTGCTCCGCCGTTTTTAGCGCTATTTATTCCGAATAGTGTTGCTATTATTTTTGCGTCTGCGGATTTATTATACACGGCGCCTGCGTTTGAGCGCGAGCTATTATTCATAAGTTCGGAGTTTTCTATTTTATTTATTCCTCCGTTGAAGTACGCGGCGCCTCCGTCTATTGTTGCGCTATTATTTATCAGGCTGGTTGAGGTCATTATCAGGTTGCCGCCGTTATTATACACTGCTCCGCCTGAAAGGGCGCTATTATTTAAGAAGGCTGTTGTATTTGTTTGCACTGTGCTTTTTGTTCCGTTCACGTACAGCGCCGAGCCGTTTACTCTGCCGCTCAGGATATTTATTACTGCGTTCTGGATTTTTACTGCCCCCAGTTCCAGTTCACGAGCCGTTCCGTCTGTTGAGTCCGCGTTAAACAATGACCACAGGTTATTTGCGTCGATTATACTTGTTGTATTTGAGATTCCGCTTACATAGAATTCTCCTGTTCCCATTTTTCCAAGGTTTGACAGCACCATGTAGTGCGGGTTATTTGCGTTTACGTTAAATGCTCTATTTGATGTTGCCTGGTGCATTACTTTCAGGGTTTCAGGGTTTTTGGTCGGGTCATCTTCATAGTCCACTGTTGACACGATTACGTATCCGTCTTTTTCTGACTTTGTTATTTCATATATATAGTTTGTTGACGTTGCGCTCAGGTACGGTTCAAAGTCTTTTATTGTTACTCCGGTGCCCTCTATTATTTGCACTTCTTCGTATGCCCAGCGGCCGTCTACTGTTACTGACACACCTTTCAGGTCGATTTCTCCGCTTGAGCCTGCTCCAACTATCAATCTATCTGATTCCGGTTTTTCTCCGGTCGGGTCATTCTGGTCGGGGTGGTTTTTCAGGTCCATATCCACGTAAAGTGTATTATTTCCCGTCAATGTCAGGGTATTGAATTTTGCATCGCCTATTCCGTGCGCGTTTGTATTTCCGTTATCGTTGCGCATATCTAAGACGCTATTATTAAATTCTGCGTTCAGCTCTGTGCTACCGAAATCTTGGATTGTTGTATCCAGTTTTGCTGTTGTATTTGTAAATGTTAGTTTATTTCCCTCTCCGCTGCTTCCGTATCCGCTATAGTCTGTTGCGAACACGAAAGTTCCGTTATTAAAGTATGTTTTATTATTATTTCCGGTTGTTGTCACAAGGTTATTCAGGGTGACTATGCTGCCGGTTTCTGCGTTCAGGGTTAAGGCGGCGTTTCCCTGCAGGTTCACCAGTCTATCGAAATTTCCGCTATTTGTACTGGTATATTCAAGGCTGCTTACTTCCCCGCTTCCCAGGATATTTATTGCTGACGAGTTAAAGAAGCTTTTATCTGTTCCTGTTGTAAAGCTCATTTTTCCGCCGGTTATATTTACTATTCCTGTAAAGTTTTTTTGTTCTCCTTTTATTTCGAGCTCTTTTGAGCCTGTTTTATTAAACACTCCGTTTCCGCTCAAGTCCGAGGTCAGGTCGCCGTTTTCATTATTCACGAATTCGAGGGTTGTATTTGCGTTTATTATCGTTTTTCCGCCGAAATATGAGTCCGTTGCGCTATTATTGTTATATACTATTTTTCCGTTTTCGATTGTTGTTATTCCAAAAAAGCCGCTGTTATTTCCTCCCAGGGTTAAGGTACCTGTGCCCTGTTTATTTAAGGCACCTTCGCCTTTTATTGTTCCGTTTATTCTATCGTCAACGGTTGTTTTATAGTTCAGAGTTCCGTTTTTACTTATATCTGTTATTCCTGACAGGTAGGTATTTTGGGCTGTTTTTTCAAATTCTATTATTCCTTCTTCGAGGTATGTTATTCCGGAAAAGCCGCTATTATTTCCCGTCAGGGTCAGGGTTGCGGTTCCCTGTTTTCTTAAGGTACCGCTTCCATTTATTGTTCCGTTTATTTTATCCGAGGTTGTTGTTATATATTGGAGTTCCCCTCCGGCATTTATTGTTGTTGTTCCGCCGAAGTATTCTGTATTTGCTGTTTTATTAAAGGTTATTTTTCCTCCGTCTATCACGGTGGTTCCGGTGAAGTTACTATTATTTCCGCTCAAGGTCAGGGTGCTGTTTCCGCTTTTTTTTAGCACTCCGCTTCCGCTTACGTTTCCGTTGATTGTATCTGCCGCAGACAGGTTATATTCAAGGGTTCCGTTTCCGTTTATTATTGTTGTACCGCCAAAGTAGGTATCGTTTATTGTATTTTTATTAAAGACGAGGCTGCCCGCGTCTATTATTGTTTGTCCGCTGAATCCGCTATTATTTCCGCTCAGGTAAAGAGTTGCTGTTCCTAGTTTTTTAAAGGTTCCTGTTCCGTTTATTTTTCCGTTCAACGTATCGTTTATTCCGGTTGTATATTCAAGCGTACTATTTGCGTTTACATTTGTTATGCCTGCGAAGAATTTATCTGTTGTTGTTGTTTTATTAAAGTTCAGGATTCCTCCGTTTATATTTGCTATACCGCTGAATCCGCTCTGGTCGCCTGTCACGCTCAGGGTACCGCTTCCGGTTTTATTAAAGGTTCCGCTTCCGCTTATTCTTGAGGGAAGGGTATCTGATACGTTTATATTATAGTTAAGGGTTGTTCCTCCGTTTATTATTGTTGAGCCGCCGAAGTATTTATCCGTTGCATTATTTTTATTAAAGGTTACTATTCCGCCGGTTATTGTTGTTGTTCCTGTGAATCCGCTATTATTTCCGGTTATTATCAGTTCGGCGTTTCCGCTTTTTACGAAGTTTCCGCCTCCGTTTATTGTTCCTGTCAGGGTTTCTCCTGTTGACAGGGCGTATTCGAGGGTGCCTCCGGTATTTATGGTTGTTGTTCCGCCGAAGTAGGTATCTGATGCACTATTTTTTCTATGGATTATTTTTCCTGCGTCTATTATTGTTGTTCCGCCGAATGTTCCGTGGTTTCCGCTCAACGTCAGGGTTGCATTTCCTTTTTTATTAAATATTCCTGTGCCGGTTATTGCATTTGTGAAGGTCAGGTCGGTTGAAAGGTTAAATTCCAGGGTGCCTGATGTTGCTATATTTGTTGAGCCTCCGAAGTATTTATCGGTTGACGATGTTTGGGAGTATATGAGGCGGCCGGAGTTTACGTAGGTTGTTCCGGTGAATCCGCTATTATTTGAGGTGATTGTCAGGGTTGATGTACCAGATTTTATTATATTTCCGGTTCCGCTTACTGTCCCGGCAATGGTTTCTGCCGCGTTTACGCGGTATTCCAGGGTACCTCCGTTCAATATTGTTTTTCCGCCAAAGTATTTATTTGCGGCTGTATCTTTTATGAACAGCACAGACCCGGCGTTTATATTTGTTGTTCCTACGAACGCGCTATTATCTCCGGTTATTGTCAGAGTTCCGCTTCCGGTTTTATTAAAGGTTCCGTTTTGGGCGAGTTTGCCTGACAGGGTATAATCTGTTTGGATATCGAAGTTCAGAGTACCGTAGATATTTGTTGTTCCGCCGAAGTACTGGTCGCCTGTTGTTGTTCTTGTAAAGGTTATTGTTCCCTGGTTTATATTTGTTGTTCCGCCAAAGCCGCTATTATTTCCGCTCAAGGTCAGGGTTGCGGTTCCGGTTTTATTAAAGGTTCCGCTTCCGCTCATGGTTCCTTTTATTGTGTCTGCTGTTGCGAGGTCATAGGTCAAGGTTCCGTTATTTACTGTTGAGCCGCCGAAGTAGGTATCTGTTGTGCTATTTTTATCGAAGTAGATGGTGCCTGCCTGGATTGTAGTGGTTCCGGTGAAGCTGCTATTATTTCCGGTTAATGTCAGGGTGCCGCTTCCTTGTTTTATGAAGGAGCCCGTGCCGTAGAATTTATTTGAGTGGGATTCGTTGGTGGAGAGGTTGAATATGAGGGTATTTCCGTTGATGTTGGTTTGGCCGCCGAAGTAGGAGGAGCCGTTTGAGCTATTGTATTGGATGGTGCCGCCCTGGATTGTGGTCAGGCCGGTGAAGCCGTTGTTTGTGCCGGAGAGGGTGAGGGTGCCGGTTCCTTGTTTATAGAAGTTGCCGCTTCCGTAGAATTTATTGCCGGAGATGGATTCGTTGGTTGTGAGGTTGAATATTAGGGAGTTGCCGTTGACGTTGGTTTGGCCGCCGAGGTAGGAGGAGCCGGAGGAGCTATTGTATTGGATTGTGCCGCCCTGGATTGTTGTGGTGCCGGTGAAATTGCTATTATTTCCGGTTAATGTTAGGGTTCCGGAGCCTTGTTTGTAGAAATTTCCGGAGCCATAGAATTTATTTGAGTAGGATTCGTTGGTGGAGAGGTTGAAGATGAGGGTATTTCCGTTGACATTGGTTTGGCCGCCGAAATATGTCGAGCCGGAAGAGCTATTGTATTGGATTGTTCCTTGGTTTATAGTTGTTGTGCCGGTGAAGCCGTTGTTGACGCCAGTTACAGTCAATTTCCCGCTTCCGGATTTTATGAACGAGCCGTTTCCTGTTATGAAGTTTCCGTAGGATTGGTCGCTCGAAAGGGCGAATTCGAGGGTATTTCCGTTTATGTTGGTTTGGCCGCTGAAGTAGGCGCTTCCGGTGAAGTAGATTTTTCCTCCGTTTATTGTGCTCTGGCCGCTGTAGCCGCTTTGGTTGCCGGTTATGGTTAGCGTGCCCGTGCCGGATTTTATGAAGGAGCCGCTTCCGGTTAGCGTGGCGGCCAGGGTATCGGATACTGTTGTGTTGTAATAGAGATTTGCGCCGGAAGATATTGTGGTTGTGCCGCCGATATATGAATCTGTGGCTGCTGTTTTGTTAAAGCTAATGCTGCCGCCCTGAAGAGCGACATTTACGTCTCCGTATCCGATGTTGTTTCCGTAAAGGTAGAGGGTTCCTGAATCTTGTTTGTAAATGGAACCACTATACGAGTACAAACCGCCATGCAAATAGGTATTTTTGCCACCTTTGAAATATATTGAGCCGTAAGAATTGTAAATATCACTGGGAACATTTGTGTTAGCATCTTTGTTGCCGGAAAAGGTCACGTCTGAGCCGGAGGCTGTAATTGTTACTGTTCCGGTGTTCCTTATTGCAGCACCACGTTGTGCTGCTGACGTATTATTTGTGAAGTTTGTGTCGGTAATATTTACGGTACCGGAGTTAAATACAACAGCTACACTGCAACTATTATTTGTAAAGTTTGAGCTTGTGATGTTCAAAGTTCCGGCGTTGTCGATTACGCTGCCATTGCTATTATTTGTAAAATTTGAGCTTGTGATGTTCAAGGTGCCGCCATTGTTGATTGCGGTGCCACTAAAGCCATTCCAGCTGGAAACATTGTTTATATTCAGAGTTTGCCCCGTTGCAAGGCTTAATCCGCCGTAGCCGTTGCCATTTACTGCGTATCCATTGCCATTTACTGTTACAACCGAGCCGGCTCCGCCCATGCCGCCTATTCCCTCATCGACTTCTTCATTTTCTGCCATGTCGTAGATTCGGGTGAGCGGAGTAGTATCGTTGATTGTTGTTTTTAAGTTTCCGCCGTCACTTGTGAAAGTTAATATGCCCGTGGAATTGTCGTAGGTGATTAAATAGGTGTTTTCAACGCTAGAAGCGTAAGTTATGTTAATATTACCGGAAAGCATAATATACGGCGCGAAAACAGAGCTCGTTAAAGCTGTAGTTGTTATTTTTTCGGTTCCATCAGACAAAATTTCGATACCGGCAAGGAGGATTGGATCGCTGTTACCTTGTTTTGATGCTATGTTAAGAAAATCGCTCTTCTTATTAGCCAAATCAGCGTCAATATACAAAGCTGTACCAGTACCGGAAACCGGAACACCTGTTGAGATATTTAAGGTATCAATCCCCCCATTTTGCAAGTGCAAGGCACCACCATCAAAATTCATAGTGAGAATGTCAATCGTCTTGGGGGTTTCAAAATATAAATGACCACCATCAATCATAATGGCTGTTTTATCATACGAATTATGGCCACTGGGGTCAAAAATACGTAGAATTCCATCAGTATTGACATATAAATAAGAATTAACGTCGGGGTTATTTTTATAACCACCATGCAACTCAACATTACCATAAATATGGATTGTCCCGGCATTATATATATCGTTTTCTCCCTGAATATCCCTGTTATTAGTAAAAACAACTCCATTCAGTATAAGACTGTTATTGTTGGCAATTGCCCCACCACGACCAGCAGAAACATTATTGCCTTCAAATCTCGAATCCTTAATCATCGCGGACATATTCAAATACAAGGCCCCGCCATTTCCAAAAGATGTGTTCGATTCAAATATACAATTTTGAATATTCAAAGAACCAGCAGCGCCATTGGCATAAATAGCGCCGCCATTGGCTACAGAGCCATACGCATAATTATACCTGAATTCGCTGTCTGATATCGTAGAAGCATATGAAGAATTTTCCAGCATAATAGCGCCGCCATGGGCCGTTCCGGCCTCTGCAACGGCCGCATTATAATAAAACGAACAATTATCAAGGGTCAATGTATCCAATAAATGTATAGCTCCGCCTCTCGCGTTATAACTGGAGCGCGTGGTGGCCTGATTTTGATAAAAAGTTGAATTAGAAATATTAACAACACCATCATCATTGGAATGAATAATTAGTAGAAAAAGAACCTCTGTTAGCCACAAAAACAGCACCACCGCCCGCACTGCGTGAACCCTGGTTCTCTTTCACTGACGAATTGTCGACAAAAGTCAAATTACTCGCAGTAAGGGTAGAGCCGAGTACAGCGACGGCACCACCATAGGGGGTCCCGGTTGGGGATTGAACAGTATTGCCGACAAAAGAAATATTCGACGTATAGGTGTAATCTTTAAGACATAACGCAGCACCCGCAGCAATAGAAACACCGCCATATGTATAATTTGCATTACTAGATGAATAAAACAAGTCATAATAGTCGTATCCATTGGTATGGCTTGAATTATTTTTAGAAGAAGTAGTATTTTTCAGACCTACAATAAAATTAAAACTAGAACCGGATTCCACCACAGTAGGGCCATAATCATTAGACTGGTAAACATACCATAGACTTCGGCTATTTCCATCCCCATAAGTAGTCCTATTCATTTTTGTGTCATAACCGAGATCACCGGCAGTTGTGGTGTATAAAAGAGAAACACCGTAAGAGGAATCCAATGCACTATATGTCGCAGCAGCCACAGGGCTTGCAGAAGCAAGCGAATATGTGCTTAAAACCTGCTGCTGATTTATGGTACTTGCAGATTCTTCCGAATTTTCGGCTTGAACAGCCTCTTCTTTCGTTTCAGAGGAGATTTGTGTCGGATTTGTCCGCAAATCCGACACCGAATTAGCAGCTAATTCGCCCAGAGTTTGGTTTTTGCCGTCAGTGTTTGTTGGGACGGGCGGTATTCTGGGTTCTTCAGAGTTTTTTGTAACTAATTCTGAAGAAGTGTCTTCATCAACCTCAAAAACGCCAGTATTGTTCAAGTTTATATCTGTTATTTCGGGGGGGATTGAGCCGGTTTCGGTATTTGCGCAGGCCGGAGCTGCCCCCATTAGAATCGAGGCAATAAAAAATATTAGTGTTTTTTTATCGCTTGACTTCATAAAGATTAAGCTCTCAACACCAGATTTTGTAATACTTCACCTATATTTAATATACCCGATTTTCAGATTTTTAAACGTCATTTATTCGTATGATTTTATTTTGTTACAAATCGTTACATCGATTATTATTCAAATAATAAACCCATCCCCGAAAACGCACAAAACAAAGGAATTTTTCATACATCAGAATTATTTTTAAACTTCCACATGTCAATAGCAGAATCTACAAATTTACAATTTTAACAAACTGCAATGGTTTTATACAAAAAATTGATTGACTACCATTTTCTGAGGATGATAAATCTATATTTTTTGCTTTGCCTTTTGTTTATTCAGCCTATTTACCATAATCTCTCTATTTGTCGCCTTTAGAGTATCAATTTTGCCTTCACAAACAATAATTTTGTTCCAGAAATAATTCAGTTTTGTTTGCGGCATTCTCGTTTTGACATTTTTATGCAAGTCATATAAGTCACACTCCAGCCTTGCAATAGCAGCTTTGAGGTCGGAAATTTCTTTCTTTTCTTTAGCCGTCAGCCGCAAAATCACACCGCTGTATTCACTTAAAGGTTTAAGATTTCGCCCTTTGGCGAGCTGGGTTGAAGTTGTACTATTTATCAATTTTGTTTTCAATTTGTCCGCCTTTCGTCTGTATTAAAACTCGTAAATATTATTTTTTGACATTTTTAATTTATCAAAAAAAGACGGGATTTTACTCCCGCCAAAACAAATTAACTACACAGCCAAATCAGACTGCGCTCTAACAATATTATGGCTCTCTTTTACTCTAAAAAAAGCGATTCCAAGTGTTAGAATTCCCAGACGTCCAAAAAACATGGTAAATGTAAGAATAATTTTGCCAATCGTACTTAAATCCGCTGTAATTCCCAAACTTAGCCCAACAGTTCCGAGTGCGGAGGCAGTTTCAAAAAATAGCTCCATAAATGAGTGAGAATCAAAAATACACATTAACAGAGTACTGAGAAAAAGGAGAAACATGTATCCGGTCGCTGCTGCGGCGGCTGTCATTACCCTGTTAGGGGGAATAACTCTGTTCAAAAATGTTATGCGTTCAGGGTGCCCCTGGATTACACTGGAAATTATACCGAGAATAGCAGAAACTGAGGTTGTTTTTAGCCCGCCGCCGGTTCCTGAGGGCGATGCGCCGATAATCATTGCAAAAATCAGCACAAGAAGCGAAGCATCAGGCAATTTTGACAAATCAACACTGTTAAATCCTGATGTTGTTGAAGCAGCCATCACCTGAAAAAGCGCCTGGAGAAGCCCTGAGCCGGAATCAAAAATATAAATAGCAGTGCCCAAAATTGCAATAAGAGCAGTTATAATTAGAATTATTTTAGATGTGAAAGTTATTTCACGGCTTTTTCCCGTAACTCTTCTATACACATCGACAGGGACAATAAACCCGATTGCACCTGAATAACACAAAAAGATAATTGTAAGATTTATAAAAATATCATCCTGAAATCGGATAAAACTATCGCCATAAATACTAAAACCTGCTGTAGAAAAAGCCGAAACAGAATGAAAAAGCCCTGACCACAAAGGATTTTCAACACCAAGCGCAGCAAATTGTGCAGTAAGCAGAACAGTACCGGCAAGTTCTATTAAAAATGTATATACAATTATGCTTTTGACAAACTGCTTCAGCTCAAAGGTTTCAGGCATTGTAAATTCAGCTGAAAGTACTTTAACTCTGTGCGTAGGGATTTTACGGCTCGTGGAAAGCATCAAAAAAGATGTCAGGGTCATATAACCTATCCCCCCGAGTTGAATCAAGCCTAAAAGCACCAGTATCCCGAAAGGTGTGTATAGCTCTGAAATAGAACCTGTCGTTAGTCCGGTAGTTGACATTGCAGAAACAACATTAAAAAGATTGTCAACAAAACAAACATCAATTTTCTGAGAAAACGGCATAGAAATTAGCACAACACCGATAACAACATAGCTCAAAAAACCAAAAACTATTGCTTGAAATGGATTTAGTTTTAACTTTTTACTTTTTAACAGCTTCATTTTTTTATACCTGTTTGATATCCGGGTGCAAGATGAGCCAGCGGAATAAATCCCGAAGCAGCCTTTGCCAGCGCGGTTCCGGCGTTCGATACTGAAGCAACAAGGCATACATTGTCACTTTGCATAGCCCAATCTTTCCAATTTAGCTTTCTGTACTCATCTTCTTTAAATATATGTGAATTCATTTTCCTTGAAATTCTGTTACCTGCAACAACGCCTGCAACAAGGCCCACAAAACCAAATAAAAATTGTATCGCTCCGGTAATTGGCGGAAAGTTAAATTTTGTGTTAAGAACCTTATTTAACCTTATTCCTGCACCAACAGCAATTGTCGGAATGATGTAATTCCCAACCAGCTGGACAATCCCCTCTTTTGCTTTGGCTTTGATATTTCTTCTGTCAGACACTGAACCGGCAGCAAAGCCGCAAAAAACTGATGAAGCGGCGATTTCTATTACATCTTTTTCTTTGAGTTCTATTTCTTTCAGCATTTTAAGCATTTTTTGGGGATGGTTTAATGTTATGCGGTTTCTAATACCATGCCTGCGACCAATCAAAGCCATTGCCCCGGCTACGCCAACAGCGCTTCCCGTAAATGCTGCAACTTTTGTTCTAAAATCTGTTTTGGCTATATTCATTTTATTTTCTTTTTTTTTACTAATTGCTAACACATTTTATTCACCCTATGAAAGCTTTTCAATAGCCAAAAACGAATCTTAATGCCATCTTAACACCCGATAAAAAAGCTTAATTTAATCTTGATACTTCAGATGATATAATTTCATTATGAAGAAACAAAAACACCAAGAACACATTCTGGTTTGCCTTTCCAGCTCTCCATCAAACCCGAGAGTCATTAAAACAGCCGCAAAAATGGCAAAAGTTTTTAACGCTGTTTTTACAGCACTGTTCATTGAAACAGCCAGAAGCAAAACTTTATCAAAAGAAAATCAAAAAAGGTTACAACAAAACACAGCTTTCGCAAAGCATTGCGGGGCAAAGGTGGTTACTATCAGCGGGGATGATATTGCTTATCAGGTATCAAATTATGCAAAAACCAGCGGAGTAACCAAAATTGTGCTCGGTCGTTCGGGATACCGCGCAAACCGCTTCTTTACGCCACCCAATTTTGTAGATAAAATTATTGAATACACACCTGAAGTCGATATCTACGTAATACCGGACAAAGTGCAAAAACTATATCTCGGCCAAAACCCCGTAAAAGAAAAACTATTCTCTTTCAATATAAAAGACAGTCTTGATTCTGCACTAATTCTATGCGGAGCAACAATAATAAGCGGACTCTTCTACAAACTCGGAATCAGCGAATCAAATATTGTTATGGTCTATATTTTCGGAGTTATGCTGATAGCGTATTTTACTGAAAGCAAAATTTACAGCCTTGTTTCCTCAATTTTAGCTGTATTAATTTTCAATTTCTTTTTTACAAAACCAAACATGACATTGCTTTCCATTGATAATAGCTACCAAATTACCTTTTTGATAATGTTTCTGGTGGGATTTTTTATAAGCAGTATTACTAAAAAAATCAAATTCGACGCAAAACAGTCCTACCTGAAAGCTTACAGAACAGAGGTTATGCTCGAAATGAGCCAAATGTTGCAACAGGCACAAAACACAGAAGAAATAAAACAAGCCACAACTGCACAACTAAAAAAACTCCTGGATTGTGATGTTTCCTTGTATTCCCCGCAGGACGCCGAACTCGAAAACAAAGAAATCAGCTACCCCATAAAAAATAATGATACAATATTTGCAATTGCAGTAATAAATAAAAAGGAAATAAGCGAGTTTGAGAAAAGCCTGCTTATTGCAATGCTGCGGGAAGCATCAATGGCTTTTGAAAAAGCACAAATACTTGAAAGTAAAAATGAACTTTTGATTAAACACAAGCAGGAGGAATTGCGCTCGACCCTATTAAGGGCAATTTCTCATGATTTGAGAAGCCCGCTAACAGGAATATCAGGAAATGCAGAACTCCTCTTGAACAACGCAAAGCTTCTTCAGGAGGAGAAAAAACAAGATATTTTCGAAGACATTTATGACGATTCTATATGGCTTTTGAATCTTGTTGAAAATTTACTCTCCATAACACGTTTTGACAAAGGTGAAATCAGAATCCGCAAAGAATCAGAATCTATTTCTGATGTAATAGAAGAAACGCTTTCACATTTGGGAAGAAAAAAAGAGAATTTTAATATTGTACCTATTATTGATGCCGAAAATTTGTATGCAAAGATGGATGCAAGGCTTATTTCTCAGGTAATTTTTAACCTGGTTGATAACGCAATGAAGTATTCCCCGCAAAAGAGCACCATCACAATTAAAGCAAAAGCAAACGGCAGAGATATAGAGGTTTCTGTCTGCGATGAGGGGGCCGGAATACCGGAAAAAGAGAAAAATAACATTTTTGACATGTTTTATACAGTCAAAAATACTGTTGCAGACGGAAGACGCGGACTCGGGCTGGGGCTTGCGTTGTGTAAATCAATAATTAACGCTCATGGCGGAGAAATTACAGTCAAAAACAACACACCCGCAGGTTCAATTTTCTCATTTAAGCTGGAAGGTGATTTTTATGAATAAAGGAACAATTCTTGTAATTGAAGATGATAAGGCAATTCAAAACCTTATAGCAACCACTCTTGAAATTAATAATTACAACTATCAAACAGCGTCAAACGCAACTGAGGGAATTTTGAAATTTACATCATATAATCCTGATGTATTAATTCTCGATTTAGGGCTGCCCGATAGTGACGGAATCCACGTTATCAAAAAAATCAGGGGATTTTCCAACACTCCAATTATCGTTGTAAGCGCCCGAACAGACAATGAAGACAAAATAACAGCACTTGATTCAGGAGCTGATGATTATTTAACAAAACCATTTAATACTGACGAACTACTGGCAAGAATCAGGGTTGCATTGAGGCACAAAAGCTCAAAATCCGCAGAGCAGGAGAACTCCTCTGTGTTTATCAACGGCAGTTTGAAAATTGATTTTGCACAAGGCTGCGTTTATGTTGAGGAAGAAGAAGTTCATCTTACCGCGATTGAATATAAATTGCTCTGCCTGCTTGCAAGAAATGAAGGAAAAGTTCTTACCCACAACCACATCAAAAAAGAAATCTGGCTGGATGATAATGGCTGTGACTCCCAGCTGTCGTTGAGAGTATTTGTTACGAATCTCAGAAAAAAGCTAAAATCTCCGGAATATATAAAAACGCACATAGGAATAGGCTACCGGATGGTAAAAATCTAACCGGCTAAAAACATGCCGGCTGAATAAACAACAAAACTGACGAACCAGGCTATTGTACACTGCAAAAGTACGACAAGAACAGCATAAGAGCGCCCGAGTTCACGTTTTACAGTAGCTATTGCGGCAACACAGGGTGTATAAAGCAGCGAAAAAACCAGAAAAACAAACGCGCTAAGCCTGCTAAATACCTCAGGGAGCCTCTCAACATCGCCCAAAAGCACGGTCAAAGTGCTAACAACACTTTCTTTCGCCATAAAACCGGTCAAAAAAGCTGTTGTAATTCGCCAGTCATCAATCCCGAGCGGCTTAAATACAGGAACAATCAAATTCCCGAGCACAGCCAGCAGACTGTCAGCAGAATCATTTACAAGATTCAAATGAATGTCAAAAGTCTGCAAAAACCATATCACAATCGCAGCCCAGAAGATAATAGTAAAAGCTCTGGTAACAAAGTCTTTTGATTTTGTGTAAATTAATCTGTAAACATTCAATGCGCTGGGCATACGATAATTGGGCAACTCCATCACAAAAGGAACAGGCTCACCTTTAAAAACAAAAAATTTCATAAAATAAGCAAAAATTATACCTACGACAATCCCTATTAAATAAAGACTCAAAATAACCAAAACCTGATTCTCCGAAAAAAATGCAGCAGTAAAAAGTGCATAAATTGGGAGTTTTGCAGAACAGCTC
>OKTD01000362.1_pt1 | contig 23713 bp, 19 predicted proteins | sample 1606161 | NCBI WGS metagenome assembly OKTD01 (sample SAMEA3879527, study PRJEB24766) | human gut metagenome | biome: human-associated habitat; feature: feces | place: USA | collected 1985/1987 | reverse complement strand
ATGCACAACTGCGACCTGGTGAACCTGGAGGACATGCTGCAGAACGGGACCGTTATCACCGGGACCTTGATCGAGCGGCCGCATTCCTTCTCCACCGCCTGTAACATTGCCACCCAGATCATAGCGCAGGTGGCCAGCAACCAGTACGGTGGGCAGTCCATTTCGCTGACCCACCTGGCGCCCTTTGTGCAGGTGAGCCGGGAAAAGATCCGCCGGCAGCTGCAGGAGGAGATGCAGGAGGTAAAGGCGGACATCACCGAGGAGCAGCTTTCCAACATGGTGGAAAAGCGGCTGCGGGATGAGATCCGCCGCGGTGTGCAGACCATCCAGTACCAGGTGGTGACGCTGCTGACCACCAATGGACAGGCTCCCTTTGTGACGGTATTTATGTACCTGAACGAGGCCAAGAATGAGCAGGAGAAGCACGATCTGGCGCTTATTATAGAGGAAGTGCTGCAGCAGCGGTACGAAGGTGTGAAGAACGAGAGCGGCGTGTGGGTGACCCCGGCCTTCCCCAAGCTCATCTATGTGCTGGAGGAGGACAACATCCGCGAAGGCAGCAAATACTGGGAGCTGACGAAGCTGGCCGCCAAGTGCACCGCCAAGCGGATGGTGCCGGACTATATCAGCGAGAAGAAGATGCTGGAGCTGAAGGTGGACAAGAACGGCAACGGCCACTGCTATCCCTGCATGGGCTGCCGCAGCTTCCTGACTCCCTATGTGGACGAGGACGGGAACCCCAAGTACTACGGGCGGTTCAACCAGGGCGTCGTGACCGTAAACCTGCCGGACATCGCCCTGAGCTCCGGCGGGAATATCGAGAAGTTCTGGCGCATCTTCGACGAGCGCATGGAGCTGTGTCACCGGGCGCTGCTGTGCCGCCACGAGCGCCTGAAGGGTACGCTGTCCGACGCGGCGCCCATCCTGTGGCAGTACGGCGCCTGCGCGCGGCTGAAGAAGGGCGAGCCCATCGACAAGCTGCTGTACGGCGGGTACTCCACCATTTCCCTGGGCTACGCGGGACTGTATGAGTGCGTGAAGTACATGACCGGCAAGAGCCACACCGACCCCAGCGCCACGCCCTTCGCACTGGAGATCATGCACAAGCTGAACGCCGCCTGCAAGACCTGGAAGGCGCAGCACAACATCGATTTCTCCCTGTACGGCACGCCGCTGGAGTCCACTACCTATAAGTTCGCCAAGTGTCTGCAGAAGCGCTTTGGCGTCATCGAGGGCATCACGGACAAGGGGTACATCACCAACAGCTATCACGTACACGTCACCGAGCCGATCGACGCGTTCAAGAAGCTGGAGTTTGAGGCGCAGTTCCAGCACCTGTCCCCCGGCGGAGCCATCAGCTACGTAGAGGTGCCGGATATGCAGAACAATCTGGACGCGGTGCTGGAGGTGATGAAGTTCATCTACGATCACATCATCTACGCGGAACTGAACACCAAGAGCGACTACTGCCAGGTGTGCGGCTGGGACGGTGAGATCGAGGTGGTCGAGGAGGACGGCAAGCTGATCTGGAAATGCCCCCAGTGCGGCAACACGGACCAGGACAAGATGAACGTGGCCCGGCGGACCTGCGGCTATATCGGTACCCAGTTCTGGAATCAGGGGCGGACCCAGGAGATCAAGGACCGCGTACTGCACCTGTAATTCTCTTCAAATGCGGGGCGGGCTTATGCCCGCCCCTGTTTTTCACCTTGCTTTTTCCCCTTTTATTTTTCAGCTCTATTTTAATTTAATATTATTTTAACCTTTGTGGTCTATACTCAGGGTCAGGAGGTCGTTCCATGCATTACGGAGAATTGAAGAAATGTGATATTGCCAACGGTATCGGCGTGCGGGTGACGCTGTTCGTATCCGGCTGCACCAACCGCTGCCCGGACTGCTTTCAGCCCCAGACGTGGGATTTTGACTACGGAAAGGAATTCACGGAGGGCACCAAGGCGGAGATATTCGCGGAGCTGGACAAGCCCTTTGTAAACGGACTGACGGTGCTGGGCGGCGAGCCTTTTGAGCCGCGGAACCAGCGGGAGCTGCTGCCGCTGCTGCGGGAGGTCAAGGCGAAGTATCCGGGCAAGACCATATGGTGCTTTACCGGGTTCCGGCTGGACGACGAGCTGCTGGCAGACGGCAGCTATCCCCGGTGCGAGGCAACGGATGAGATGCTCGCGTGCATCGACGTGCTGGTGGACGGACGGTTTATGAAGGAACTGAAGGATATCTCGCTGCAGTTCCGGGGCAGCCGGAACCAGCGGGTCATCGATATGAACCGAACAAGAGAGACGGGAACGATCTGCATTTGGGACAAGCTGAGACGATAACAAGGAGGTATCCTATGCGGAAAACACTTTGGTCGGCGCTGGCGCTGGTGATGGTCCTTACGCTGGCGGGATGCGGCGAACAGCACCGCACGGACAACGGCGGAACAGACAGCGCGACCTATACGCCGGACGCAGGCTATACGCTGGGCAACACGGATGTGGTGCAGCTGAACGGTTTTCGCGCCATCGACATTGAATGGGTCAGCGGACAGGTGAATGTGGAGCTGTACGACGGTGAGGGCATACAGTTGTCGGAGACACTTGCCGATGGCAGTGACGTGACGCTGCAGATGGAATGGCGGGTGGACGAGGACGACAGCGAACTGGAGATCCGTTCACAGCCGCAGCTTATGAGCTCCACAGAGGAAAAGATCCTGACGGTGAAGCTGCCCCGGAGCATGGTGCTGTATGGCCTGGACATTGACGCCGTCAGCGCAGGTGTGTCCGTGGATCTGACGGACGAGGACACGCTTTCACTGAGTGAGTTGGATGTGACCTCGGTCAGCGGCGCGATCAGTGTCTATGCGGCCAACGCCGGGGAGATATCCCTGTCCACCACCAGCGGAAGCATCAGCGGAAGCGTCCGCACCCAAAAGCTGGAGGCGGACAGCGTCAGCGGCAGCATTGACCTGGCGCTGGACATCATGCCGACAGAGCTGGAAGCAGAAACCAGCAGCGGGAGCATCGTCATGCAGCTGTGCGATCTCAGCACGCTGCCCTCTCCCCTGCCGGTAGAATTTAAGACCACCAGCGGCAAGCTCAGCAGCGACGTGACCTTCACTACGGTGGAGGACGCCGCGTGGGAATTCCAGACGGTCAGTGGAAACGTGGAGCTGCTGACGGTACGGTAAAAGCGCGCAAAAAATGACCGCCCTTACGGGCGGTCATTTTTTGCGCTTGTCAGCGGACCAGCTCGCCCACGGTGGGGCCATTGGCAGCCTGGGACTCGTCGGTGTCGATGTGCATAGTGGTAGCACCGCCCACATTGACGCGGACAACTACATCGTCGAAGATCAGCTTGCGGCCTTCGCCGCCGCAGGCGACCTTGATGATCTCGCCGTTCTTGATGCCCATGGCGGCGGCATCCTCCTCGGTGACGTGCAGATGGCGCTTCGCCACGATGACGCCCTCGGACAGCTCCACCTCGCCGGCAGGCCCGATCAGCTTACAGGCGCCGGAGCCCTTCACGTCGCCGCTTTCGCGGATGGGGGCGTCGATGCCCAGGGTGCGGGCGTCCGTGGCGGAAACCTCCACCTGGTCCGCCTTACGGGTGGGGCCCAGGATGGACACGTTGGCCATCTCCTTCTTGGGGCCGACGATGGTCAGGCGCTCGTTGCAGGCGTACTGGCCGGGATAGGACAGGGGCTTGCGGATGGTCAGCTGATAGCCTGCGCCGAACAGCTTTTCCACAGTCTCCTGGGTCAGGTGGATGTGACGTGCGGACGTCTCGATCATAAAGCTCATAGTGATACTCTCCTTTGTGTGGTTTTTGCGTTTATTTCTTTTTGAATGGGTACAGATCTTTTTCGGAGATGCGTTCCAGCGTCTCCACTTCGCCGACGCAGAAGTAGTTTTTGCTCTCGGCCACCAGAGTGCCGGTCAGGCGGACACAGTCGCCCCGGCGCAGGCGCTTCGCCTCGTCCAGCAGCTCTGCACTGCCCGAAAGACGGACGGTGAGGCCGAATCCGGTGTCGATCTCCCCGGCGCTGTTCAGATACCACCAGGGGAAACGCAGCTCCACCGCGCGGCCGGCATAGCGGCCCTGGGCGCCGTGGAGATACTCGGTCTTCACCTGCTCAAAGGTACGGGGGACGAGTTCTCCGTCCGGCATGGGGAAATAGAGCGTGCCGTACAAGCGGCCGAAGCGCTTGATGCGCTGACCGTGACGACTGACCATCAGGAACAGGACCACGACGGCCAGCAGGGCACCGTACATACCGTGGCCCTCGATCAGGCTCCAGGCAAAGACGGCGACGGCGATGAGGAGCAGCACACGGTTCATGTCATCCTGTCCGCCCCAGATATCTTTCAGTCGGTTCATAAGCGCCCTCCTTTTCTCAACAGCACTCATCTTACCACACCGCGGCTGCGTATGCAAGGGAAATTGCCATGCGCGGTACAATTTCCTCTTGTATTCGGCAAAAAATCTGCTATAATCAGAGCAACGATTTTTTTGCGGTGCTATCACCGGAACTAATAGGAGGCGGTTTTTATGTCCGTAAAGCTGGAGCTGTACCGGGTTTTTAAGGAGGTCGCCGAGGTGGGCAACATCACGGCCGCGGCACAGGCACTGTATATCTCCCAGTCGGCGGTGAGCCAGTCCATCAAGCAGCTGGAGCGCGACCTGCAGACCCGTCTATTCGCGCGGAACAGCCGTGGCGTGACGCTGACCGCCGAGGGGCAGATGCTGTATGAGTACGTCCGCAGCGCCATGGGCCTGCTGGAGACGGGCGAGGAAAAGCTGAGCCAGACCCGGGAATTGCAGATGGGACAGCTGACCATCGGCGCCAGCGACACCGTGACCAGCCAGTTCCTGCTGCCGTATCTGGACACGTTCCACAAGCGGCACCCTGCCATCCACATCCAGATCGTGTCCGGACGAAGCCACAAGGTGCTGGGGCTGCTGCGCTCCGGCAAGGTGGACATCGCCTTCGCCAGCACGCCGGCGGACGATGCCGGACTGCGGATATATCCCTGCTTCGATACCCACGCCATCTTTGTGGCGGAGTATCCCTGCGACTTCCGGCACGTATACACGCTGGAGGAGATCGCGGCGTTCCCGCTGATCCTGCTGGAGCGCAAGGCCTCCAGCCGTTTGTATCTGGAACGGTTCTTTTTGCAGAATGGGCTGAAGCTGAACCCGGAGATCGAGCTGGGCGCCCGGAGCCTGCTGGTGGACCTGGCGGCCATCGGCTTCGGTGTGGCCGGCGTGACGGAGGAGTTCGTCCGGAAGGAGCTGGACAGCGGACGGTTGAAAAAGCTGAAGACCTCCTTTGAGATACCGGCCCGCAGTGTGGATATGTGCCTGCTGAGCGATGTGCCCCAGTCCGCTGCCGCGGAGCGGTTCACGGACTTTGTCAAGGACAGCTTATCCAAGCTATGAGCAGGGCTTTTCGCTCCGGTAAAACCCACAAAAAACAGCAAAACACGCCTAAATAGTTCTCCGTTTTTCCCTGTCGCTTTTCCCTGCGAAATCAGGTATAGTAGGTGTACTATATCTCATGAGAGGAAGTGGTGGTCATGCAGCAGCTGAAGGAGCGTATCCTGCGGGAGGGCCGCGTCCTGCCCGGTAACATCATCAAGGTGGACGGTTTTTTGAACCATCGCGTCGACACGGCGCTGATGCGGGATCTGGCGGACGAGTTTGCCAAGTATTTTGACGTAAAAAATATCACGATGGTGCTTACGGCAGAGGCCAGCGGTATTGCGCTGGCGACGATCTGCGCCGAACGGTATGGTGTACCCATGGTCTTTGCCAAGAAGGCCAAGAGCGACAACATCGAGGGCGGTCTGTACCAGAGTGATATTTTTTCTTACACCTACAAGAAAAAGGTCACACTGCTGGTGAGCCAGGACTGGATCACCAAGGACGACAAGGTCCTCATCATTGACGACTTCATGGCCAAGGGCTACGCCATGCGCGGCCTAATCGACATCGTGAACAAGGCCGGCGCGCAGCTGGCGGGCATCGGCGTGGCGGTGGAGAAGGGCTTTCAGGACGGCGGCGACAGCCTGCGCCGGGAGGGCTATCCCATCAAATCCCTGGCCGTTATCGACAGCGCCGAGAACGGCGTGATCCGCTTCCGGGAGGACGACTGACATGAAAAAGGTGCTGGTTCTGGATTTCGGCGGGCAGTATAACCTGCTGGTGGCACGGCGTGTCCGTGAGTGCGGCGTATACTGCGAGATCAAGTCCTATCGGCTGAGCATGGCGGATATCCGCGCCTTTGGGCCAGATGCGCTGATCCTCACCGGCGGCCCCGCCACCGTGTTCGAGCCCAACGCCCCCATGGTGGACAGAGCGCTGTTTGAAATGGGCATCCCCGTGCTGGGCATCTGCTACGGACAGCAGCTGATGATGCAGCTGCTGGGCGGTCAGTGCCGCAAGGCGGAGACGCGGGAGTATGGCAAGATCCAGCTGACCCACATGGCCTCCCCCCTGTTTGCCGGTGTGCCGGAGACGTCCGTGTGCTGGATGAGCCACGGCGTGGAGGTGGAACGTATCGCGCCGGGCTTTAAGGTCATCGCGACCACTGACGGATGCGGCTTCGCCGCTGTGGAAAACGCGGATCGGAAGCTGTATGGCGTGCAGTTCCACCCGGAGGTGCAGCACACGGAGTACGGTATGCAGGTGCTGGAAAACTTCCTGTACAAGGTATGCGGCTTCAGCGCCGAGTGGAGCATGGCGTCCTATCTGGACGAAGCCGTGGCGGAGTGCCGGCGGCAGATCGGCGACGGCCGCGTGCTTCTGGCGCTGTCCGGCGGCGTGGACAGTTCGGTGGCGGCAGCGCTTTTGCAGCGGGCGGTGGGCGATCAGCTGACGTGCATTTTTGTGGACCACGGACTGCTGCGGAAGGACGAGGGAGACCAGGTGGAGCAGGTGATGAAGCACCAGTTCCACGTGGATGTGCGCCGCGTCAACGCGGGACCGCGCTTCCTGAGCAAGCTGGCTGGCGTTACCGAGCCGGAGCACAAGCGGAAGATCATCGGCGAGGAATTCATCCGGGTCTTTGAGGAAGAGGCCAAGAAGATCGGCGCGGTGGACTTCTTGGCTCAGGGTACCATCTATCCCGATGTGGTGGAGTCCGGCCTGGGCGGAGAGAGCGTGGTCATCAAGAGCCACCATAACGTGGGTGGTCTGCCGGACTGCGTGGATTTCAAGGAGATCGTGGAGCCGCTGCGGCGGCTGTTCAAGGATGAGGTGCGGAAGCTGGGCACCGAGCTGGGTCTGCCGGACGAGCTGGTGTGGCGGCAGCCCTTCCCTGGTCCCGGTCTGGCCATCCGCGTTATCGGCGATATCACCGAGGAAAAGCTGACCATTCTGCGGGAGGCGGACGCCATCTTCCGGGAGGAGATGAAGCTGGCCGGTCTGGACCGCACCACCAGCCAGTTCTTCGCAGTGCTGACCGATCTGCGGAGCGTGGGCGTCATGGGCGACGAGCGCACCTACGACTACACGCTGGCGCTGCGGGCCGTGCAGAGCCAGGACTTTATGACAGCCACCTGGTCCCGCCTGCCCTATGAGCTGCTGGACAAGGTCTCCGGCCGGATCGTGGGTGAGGTGAAGCACATCAACAGAATTTGCTATGACATCACCTCTAAGCCGCCGGCAACGGTGGAGTGGGAGTAATCGCCACTTACCCGAAAACCCTTTATTTTCAAGGGTTTTCGGGTTTCTTTTTTGCTCCGGGTACATGAAAGGTACACGGCGGGTACACGAAAAATTTATGCGAAAGCCTCCAAGCGGTCTGCAACTTCCCCGTGTTTTGTCGGGTACAGGTGGGAATAAATCTCCAAAGTTGTCGTTACGCTCTCATGCCCGAGGCGTTCGCTGATCAGCAGCGGTGCAAAACCGAGTTCAATCAGCAAGCTGGCGTGGCTGTGACGAAGATCGTGCACCCGTATCTCCCGGAGTCCGGTCTTCTTGCAGCCCCTTTCCATTTCGTGCTTCAAATAATGCTTTGTTACTTCAAACAGTCTATCTGACGGATCGTAGCCGTACAATCTGTCGGCATAATCCTTTACCAAATCGCAAACGAATTGCGGCAAGGTAATTTTGCGATTGCTTTTTGGCGTCTTTGGGTCAAGGAATAAGTCCTCGCCGTCTATACGCGCATAGTTTTTTGTAATGGAAACCGTCCGTTCCTCAAAGTCGAAATCGTTCAGGGTCAAAGCTAGCATTTCTCCGGATCGCATTCCTGTCCAGTAAAGCAGATTAAAGATGACCTTGGACTGCAGCTTATCACTGACAGCATCAATAAAAATCTTGAATTCGTCCGCTGTCCAGATCTGTTCCAAGCCAGAATTCTTTTTACCGATAGTTCCGCTTTTTTGTACCGGATTGCTGCCGAGGCCGTAATACTTGACTGCAAAATTGAAAATCGCAGACAACTGGCTGTTCAGAGTTCTCAGATAGGTTGGCTTATAATTCTTCTGATTGTTCATCAGCTCGGTTTGCCAGCGACGCACATTCATCGGCTGGATCTCATTGACTTTCAAATTCTTGAAATACGGCATAATATGTACCGCAATGATGTCCTCTTTCCCTTTGTAGGTAGTCGGTCTGATTCTGGCTTTGCAGTCATCCATATAGATCTCTACCATATCACTAAAAAGCATATCGCAGGAATTTGATGTCTTGCTCAGAAAATCCAGTTCATACTGCTTGGCCTCTTTTTGCAGGCGAAAACCTTTCTTCTTTTTCTGCTTTTTGGTGCCTGTCCAATCTGTGTAAACAAATTTACAGTACCATAACCCTGTCTTTTCGTCTTTGTAGGTCGGCAATGATTTCACCTCCGATCTGTAAAAGTTTCATCGCCCGGATACGGTTTCCCTCGTCACTTACAGGTAGGTATTCTCGTAAAAATATTTGGCAGATACCTTGCCCGCCACAGTCAGCTTTCCGGCTTTTTCCAGTTCACTGTTAAGCCGCTTGATAATGCGGTATGCCGTACTGCGGGAAACACCGAGTAATTCGGCAACATCCGTTGCTGTCAAGTATCTTTTGCTCGTCTGTAATGCTGTCGGTTTGTATTCCGCCATGTTTTCCTCCTTTCTGACAGCCTGCAGCAATGGAGTATCCTTGCGATATTGTCATTATACTACTTTTCGCAAAAGATCCCGTGTGGGGCTGTCCGCATATATTTATATTTAGTTTGTGTTCAAATTAAAAACGCCTGTCCGCCGGGCCATTTCCTGCGCCCATTTCAGCCGCGTATTGGCAGGCTGCCGCTATGCGGCAATTCTTCTGTGGGCACGCTCCGAATCGATCATTGTGGCATACTGTCCGCAGATCCTGTATAACTCCCGGCGGAAGGATATTCGGTTTTCAAGGTGCATAAGCGGATAGAGCTTCTTCCTCTATCCGTTCACTAATAAACACGGGGGTATACCCGCCTTTTCTGCAATCAAAATTCAAAAAAACAAAATTTCCTTTTCTGTATTGCCACCCGTATAACTATATATAGTTTCTAAATTCTTGACAAACACGATATATTGTGCTATACTTTTTCTGTAATTGATTTTTGTGCGTTGTCCGTAAGGACCGGCAGTACGCTTCTGCATTGCACATATCGTTAAGTTTGCAGTATGTCAGTAGTATAACTGTGCCGTGAGGCCGGTTATGTACTGGCATTTTTTATTTTTTCAGGATATTTATATCCTCTGCGAGAATGACACCTGTTCGTAATTCATTACGGACATGAATGCCTGAAAAGGCATCGGCTGTTGTTCTCGCTTTTTTTATGCCCAAAAAGCCTTCGTGCTTTTGGAATACATTTTTAGAAAGGCGGAAATCGAATGAAAAGACGAACCCATCGGCACTCGCACAGAAGAGTGTCCAGACCTGCTGTGTTCAAGCAGCAGATGAAAAGAAAGGAGGCAAGAAATCTTGCAAAGTACCCGCTGAAAACGGTATATGTCTCTCACACAAGGCTTTATCAGCCTCAGAATCGAGGTGCATAATATGCCGAACACAACGAGTACCTACGAACCGCTGGTTTTGGTTGACACGGCAGATCTGCCGGAGGAGGAATGGCTGGAATATCGCCGCAGAGGGATCGGCGGAAGTGACGCCGCTGCCATTTTAGGTGTGTCCCCATTTGCGACCGCCCGCGACCTCTACTACGACAAACTCAAAGTCGTATCATATGAGGACGGCGAAAGCAACTGGGTGCAAAAGAAGGTCGGGCATTTGCTTGAGGATCTGGTCGCTGAGATTTTCCATGTGAAAACAGGCTTTGAGATCTATCAGGTGAAGAAGATGTTTTATCACCCGGTCTACACCTATATGCTGGCAGACATTGATTACTTCATCCGATTGCCAAACGGCAAAACGGCGATCCTTGAGATCAAGACCACAAACTACAACGCAAAGGATCATTGGTGGTGCGACGGACAGGAGATCGTTCCCGTCAACTACGAGATCCAGGGCCGCCATTATATGTGCGTGATGAATATGGATGAGGTGTACTTCTGCTGCCTTTACGGCAACAACGAAAATGAAGTTATCATCCGGCACATTGAGCGTGACCCGGATTACGAGGCGGAAATGATCGCTCTGGAGGGCAACTTCTGGAACGACCATGTTCTGACACAGACACCGCCGCCGTACACAGAGGACGGTGAGCTGACGCTTGAAAGCGTTCGGCGTCACTTCGGCCCTGCCGACGAAAACGCCCCTGAGATCGAGCTGAGCGTGCCGCTGGCAAGCAGTCTGGTGCGCTATACCGAGCTGCAGGCGGAAAAGTCGGAATTGAACCGTGAGGTCAAGCGGGTCGAAAACGAGATGAAACGGCTGCAAGGGCGCATTGTAGCGGAAATGGGACGAAGCTGCACGGCTACGGCAAACAGCGGCGGCGTTTTCTATTCCATCAGCTACAAGCCTACGAGAAAGCCCGACATCGGCAAGGAAGGGCTGATACGGCTGAAAGCACAACATCCCGATATTTACGAGGATTATGTGACGGTATCGGAAAGCCGCCGCTTCTATGTAAAGCGCAAATATGACGAGGCGGCATAAACGGAAGAAAGGATGGTGCAGATGAAAAACGATGCACAGAAAGAAAACGAGAAAGGAGTGGTGAACCGTGGGGTATGTCGGGACTTATGACCGGACGATCTTCTATAATCCGGGCAATAAGTATTGCATTATCAGCGTGAAAACCTCCGACCAAAGCGTACCGCAGCAGGCACGGAGTGCTTACCGTCACCGGGACAATATGATCCGGTTTATCGCCGTCGGGTATGAATTGCCTCAAACCGATAAGGTGAGCATGATCCTGGACGGCGAATGGGAGAACGGAAAACACGGTGTTCAGCTGCAGGTCGATAAGTGCGAGGAGATCGTGCCGCAGACCAAAGAGGGCGTATATGGTTATCTTTCCTCCCGGCTGATCAAAGGCGTCGGTGAAAAGACTGCCGCATTGATCGTAAATCGCTTCGGTGCCGACGCATTGCGTGTGCTGGAAAACGAGCCGGAGCGACTGCTGGAGATTCGAGGAATCACCCCGGATAAGCTGGAGGACATCAAAGCCTCCTATGCGGAAAGCCGGTGCGTGCGGGATCTGATGATCCTGCTGACCCCATTTAATGTCACGCCGGTAACGGCCATGAAGATTTATGAGCATTTCGGCTCCCGCAGCGTAGACATCCTGCAAAAGAACCCCTATGAATTGTGCCAGGTATCCGGATTCGGATTTAAGAGAGTCGATGCTATCGTCCGCAAGGGCGATCTGCCGCTGAATTCTCCTATGCGGATCCACGGCGCCGTATTTGCGGCATTGGATACGGGGCGCAACGAAAAAGGCCATCTTTTTCTGGAAGAAGATGCGCTTGCGAAAACGGGTGTGAAGCTGCTCAATGAGAATATTACCGATGGACAGGTCAAGGTCACACCCGAGGAAGTGGACGCCGTTGTTCAGGATATGATCCTCAAGGGTGAGATCGTTTCAAGCAACGGCAACATCTATCAGAGCAATGTTTTCGTGCAGGAGGATGAAACCGCCCGGAAAATTGCGGAAATGCTGGCTGTACCGCCGGTCACGCTGGATATATCCGAATCACTCGAATATGTCCGCAAAAACCTCGGTCTTGCCCTTTCACAAAGGCAAAGCGAGGCGGTGTATATGGCTTTTCGCAGTAATCTGTCTATCATCACAGGCTCTCCCGGTACCGGTAAAACCACAGTCCTGCGGGCGATCATTGAGGTCTTTCAGATGCTCTGCCCCAAGGGGAAGATCCTTCTTGCCGCTCCGACCGGACGAGCCAGCCGAAGAATGGCAGAAAGCACGGGCAGAAACGACGCCAAAACGCTGCACAGCCTTTTAGGGCTGCTGGGCGACAGTGAGCCGATCCAAAAGGATAAACAAAAAGAACCGCTTGATGCCGACCTCATCATCGTGGACGAAAGCTCCATGATCGATATGTGGCTGGCAAGGCAATTCTTCAGCCGTGTCCGTATGGGTACGAGAGTTATCCTGACCGGTGATGTGGACCAGCTGCAAAGCGTGGGCGCCGGCGATGTCTTCCGTGAGCTGATCGACAGCGGACTTATCCCCGTTACGGTACTCAATGAGATCTTCCGTCAGAAAAAAGGCAGCCTCATTGCCTACAATGCAAAGCGCATCAATGAGGCCAACATCGACCTTCAGTACGGCGAGGATTTTCAGTTTGTCAAGTGCCAGACACAGGAGGAAGCCGCTGACCTGATCTGCAGGATCTTCTGTGAACAGGTCGCTTTGCACGGAATCGAAAAGGTGCAGATACTCTCTCCGTTCCGTTCGGAAGGGCCGGCCTCGGTCGAGCAGCTTAACGCCGCTATCCGAGAGCTTGTCAATCCGGCGGGGGACGAGTTTGCCGATCTGAAGGTCGGCAGCCACTACTTCCGTGTGGGCGACAAGGTGATGCAGACAAAAAACAATGCGAAGGCATCCAACGGTGACATCGGCTACATTCGCAAAATGGGGCGCAATGCAAAGAACGAAATGGTCGTGACGATCGAATTTTCCGGCGACCGCATTGCCGAATACGGTATGGAAGAAATGGGCCATATGGAACTGGCTTATGCGACTACCGTACATAAGGCGATGGGCTCGGAATTTGATATTGTGATCATGCCTATTCTTCGCAGCCATTACATTATGCTGAATCGGAACATCGTCTACACGGCGATCACCCGTGCGAAGGAGCAGGTCATCCCGGTCGGTCAGAAGAAAGCGCTGATCATGGCGATCCTCAAAAAGGCCACCGGAAAACGAAATACGCAGCTTGGCGAGCGTATCGGCAAATATCTGAAAGCCTTTACCCGCCAAAATGAATTGAAAAAGGTCAGTTGATACGAAGCGGCTTGCAGAAAAGTGCAGGAGTGCTTCGTGTTTATTTATGAAAGGAGATTTCCCGTATGAATACAAATCAAAGTGCAACGATGTATGAATCTGTCCCTGTGGTTTCCGAGTTGAACAAGGTGCAGGGCTTTGACCCGCTCAAATTTCTGCGCAGAACGACCAAGGGCGAAAAGGTTCTTGACCTCAAATACAAAAAGCTCTGGTTCCGCCTGAAATATCCGAACGGCAGGATCAAGCTGTCCTCCCTCAAGATTACGGATCAGCTGGCGATCATCGAGGCGCGTGTGTATTTCGACAAGAACGACGCACAGCCGAGATCCAGCTTCATTGCCCAGAGAGAGGCGAAAGCCACTCCGGGCGGTCTGTATATCGAGTCAGCGCAGCACGCTGCCATCGACCAGGCATTATCGGACGCCGGTTTTGGCGTACAGTTTTCTGCTGCCGCTCCTACAGCGAGCGCAGAGAAAGCGGCCGAAACCGTCAAAGAGCAGCCGACAGTAGCGGAAACCGCCACGGCGGAGCAAGTTTCCACAGAAGTGCCGGTTACGGTTGCCGAAGCGGCGACAGAGGTAATCAACGAGCCTGTGCAGGAACCCCCTGTTGTTCAGGAAACCGTTGCAGAAGCTCCGGCCGCAGAGGTCATGGAATCTGCGGCTCCTGCTATGGAAGATGCTGAGGGCGAAGAAATTGAGGAAGAAACCGCCGATACCGATACGGCAGCGCCGACTTATTCCTCGGATATGCCGGTCGATGAGATCTGCTCTATGATGACCTACGAAGAGGCCGGCAATGTGATCGTGCCTCTCGGCACCTGCAAGGGCTGGGCGATGTCGCAAGTGGCTGACCGCCGCCCTGCGAGCCTGAAATGGTACATCAACGGCTATTCCGGCAATGATAACATTCTTCGTGCGGCAGCTACGATCATGCAGGCGTCTTTGGATGAAATGCAAAGAGCAAGCTAAAATTCACCGATATTTCTTTAGAAAGGAGGCTTGTTCATGAGCCAGCCGCATGATTTTCCGTTCGACATAACGGATGTGGCGGAACTGCTTCACTTACGGATACGGCGGCCGAGCCCGCAAGGGCTTTATGTGGATTGTCCCATCTGTAATGACAAGCGAGGGAAAATGCACATCAACACGCAAAGCGATACCTGGCGATGCAATTACTGCGATGAAAGCGGCGGTATGCTGGCTTTATACGCAAAGGTGCATAGCATCAGCACGAGCACTGCCTATCGGGAGATCAGCGATGCGCTGCTCAACGGAGTAAACCTTTCGGATCATGCGGTCAAGTTCCCGGATAAGCCGAAGGAAACGCCGGTCGAAGCTGCGCCTGCTGCCGACATTGCCGTGCGCAATAAGACCTATACCGCACTTCTTGCTATGCTGACGCTATCCAAGGAGCACCGTGCGCATCTGCAAACGGTCAGAGGCTTGCCGGACGAACAGATCGAGAGGTTGGGCTACAAGACCATGCCTCCCTTTTATATGTGCCGTTCATTGGCAAACCGGCTTCAGCAAAACGGGCATCAGCTGGATGGCGTGCCGGGATTTTATCAAAAGGACGGTCAGTGGACGATTGCCAGTTCCAGCTTTACTGCCGGCATTATGATCCCTGCACGGACAAGACAAGGTCTTATCAGCGGCTTTCAGATCCGTTTGGATGTGCCGCTGAAGAATGAGGATGATCCGCCGGAAAAGGACGGGGCCAAATACATCTGGTTTTCGTCTGCCGGCAAGCCGAAAGGCACCTCCTCCGGAAGCCCGGCGCATTTTGTCGGTGATCCGAATGCAGGCGTGGTCTATGTAACGGAAGGGCTTTTGAAAGCCGACATTGCCCATTATCTGATGAACCGTTCCTTTGCCGCTACGGCCGGCGTCAACAATATGGCGCAGCTGGAGTTTCTACTGAAAGAGCTGGCAGAGAACGGCACGCATACGATCATTGAATCGGAGGATATGGACAAATACCGGAATGAGGCTGCCTGCAAGGGCGCCCTGAAGCTGCACGAATTGGCAAGGAAATACGGCATGGTGTGCCGTGGACTCAACTGGAATCCGAATTACAAGGGCGTGGACGACTGGCAGCTTGCCTTAAAGCGAAACGCCTACGCAAAGGAGGATAGCAGGAAGAATTTCAGGCAAAGATTTATGTACGGTCTTTGTGACTTTGAAGTGATCGACGATGATATTGCACAGTGGCACGAAAGCACTGAATGTACGTGTGAGCTGCACGAATATCTCGGGCTGACGGAGGAAGAGTATTCTTTGTTTGTCAGAAACTCCGACGAGCTTGAAAATCGGTTGCTGTCGCAAAGGCAGGAGCAACGGTTTCGGATATACCAGTTGGATGTTAGTCTTTACAAGGTCATTCCCTTTGCCTTCGGCGGAATAAAGGAACTGCAAAAAGCAGGTCACGAATACCCGCCGGCGGCGCAGTACAGGCTGATACATGACGGTATGCTGCATTGTGAGGAAACGGCGAGTGATACAGGGCGGCTCACACGCATTGCCGAGCTTTTCGGTGATGCTTTGCCAAAGGATTACCGAGGCAGAAGCGTCGCTCCATCCGATGTGATAGAACTGTATGACGACACGGGACGGCGTTATTTCTACCGTGACACAGACGGTTTTTGTCCTGTGAAGTTTTCTCCGATGCTCGCAAAGAAATAGGAACAGCCGGAAACGGCTATATGTCAAGAATGGGATACAGCGTGGGTAAAACTGCGCTGTGTCCCTATTTTTATAGGAGGAACATTTTATGAGTGTTGATACCAACAATACGGAATTGAAAAAAGGCGCTGATCTGGCGACTATCGCAGATCAAAGAGATGATCAGCGGCAGCAGGCGGAAGCCGAAGCTGCACAGGAAGTGCTTCAGCGAATGCAGGATACTGCAGCCGAGGACGAAAAGCGCCGTGCTCATGAAGAGGCCGAAGCCAAGCGCAAAGCCGAATGGGAGCAAAAACAGCGTGAAAAAGCCGAAGCTGAACAGGCTGCCTGGGAAAACGCCGTGGCTATGGGTGATGATGAGGTCATGATGGCTTCGATGAAGCGTGTCGGTGATGACGCCGAGCGACTGACCCGCCGCAATATGAAGCAATGCGTGACCGAGCATATTCAGACTAAGTGCCTCAGCGAACCGGAGTTTGCCCGGCAGGTCATGCACCCCCGCAAGAATATGATCCGTTGTTTCCGTTACATTACCCGCAAAGCCAAGGAGTTTGTCGAGCAGGAAATGAAGGACAACGACGAAAAGCCGATTGCAGGCGGTTATGGCTGTGATGTGCCGGATGATATGTGCTATCTCTGGGCCGAAGAATACTTTATGGATATGGACGCAGAGGAAGATAAGGAAAAGGAGGAAAAATTCGTTCCGAAGCCTTATTCCGGAAAGCCGGCTCCGAAATCCAAAAAGAAGGCCGACAAGAAAAAGCCGGCTCCCCAAAAGGAGCCGCCGGCAGAGGAACATCCGAACGATAGCACACAGATGAATTTGTTTGAGGTAGGCGCATGATGAATAAAAGAGTCTTGCGCAAATTTGCAATACCGAGCAGCAGTCCTAACCCGAAAAACGGCATTTTCTGTGCCGATCAGGTGAAGTATGTGGTGCGCACGGCGATCAAAAATATCGACCATCAGCGCACGCTGGTGCTGTATATCTACGCAAAGGAAAGCGTGCTGGCCGGAAATCATACCCCTCGCTGGACAATGTTTCAGCAGAAAGGCGGCTATATCACCTTATGCACCGATGATAAAGGCACACGCTGGCAGCAGTCGATGTTTGTGAATCTCGGAAAGGATTACTTTTTCAGGGACAAATGCTCTTTCTATTCCCAAGCCGACGAGAATCGGGTCACGAGATATTGTCACTCCGAAAAGCAAAAAGGATTTGACAGCCTCTGCCTGTTTCAGTTGGATCTGTTGCGGAAAAAGCAAAGGGAGAATGAGCTGAAAAAGCAGCGTAAAATCATCGAGCGGATGAAACCGGTAGGCGCATTGCCCAGGGACATCAAAGGCTTTACGCACAGAGAGACCCTGCCGCATTATATCTTCTATGATTATGCCAAAGGAAAAGCGCCGAAAAACGCATACTGTACTGCCTGCAAGCACAATATATCGGTCGCTGAAGCCAAGCACAACGGTGAAGGCGTCTGCCCACACTGCAAAAGAAAAATCACCTTTAAGAGTCGTGGGCGCCGCGGATATATAGTTGACCGTTCTACCGCACAGGTTATCCAGCGGCTGGGTAGCAACGAAATGATCATTCGCTTCGTAAAAGCCTATCGTCGCTATCCGAAAAGCGACACGCCGGAGTTTCATGTTTATGAAAACGCACGAGTGCTTCTTAAATGGGACGGCAGCAAGATCGTAGCCAGCGAAAGCTACTATTACGATTATTCCGGGGATCGCATTACGCCGTGGCATCCGGGCGACAGACCGGTATATAGCCAGTGGTACTACAATTTTGAGGCAGACTGCTGCGGCTATCTCTACCATCGGAATCTGGACAGTGAACTGAAAGGGACGCCGTGGCAGTATTCCGCACTGAAGAAGTATTACGCAGGCGATCCCACGCCCTTGTATGCTGGGCTGTATCTGCAAAAGTACCTACGCTATCCTATGCTGGAGTATCTGGTGAAACTGAAGCTCTACCGGCTCGCAACCTATGTTGCTTACGGCGATGTAGGCGGGGCTCGTTACTATGACGACAGCGTGCTCAACAGCAAGGGCAAAACCGTAACAGAGGTTTTGGGCGTCGGAAAAAAATATATACCGCTTTTGCAGGCGATTGACCCCGGGCCGGACCAGCTTACGATGATCAAAGCATTTTTGCGTGATAATATTCGGCCGGATTTGGAGCTGATGAAATGGTGCAGCAAAAATGACATAGGAGAGGAAGCGTATATTACGGTTCCGTTGCGCTATATGACGCCCCATAAGCTGATGCGGTATGCTACGGAACAGTTTGCCACACACCGGAGGGCCTCTTGTTACGCCCCCGGTTATTATTCCATGCGTGATCTGATGTCCGACTATAAGGATTACCTTTGTATGTGCGAGTTATTGGAGCACGATATGAAAAGCAGCTTCGTACTGTTTCCGAATGATTTGAAAGCGGAACACGACCGGGTAAATGATATGTCCCGGAATGATGTATCGCAGGCGTATGATCGGAGAATTGCCAAAATGTTCGAGGGATGGCAGCACCGTTACGGATACAACAAAATGGGGTTCGTCGTTATTCCACCGCATTCCGCAAAAGAGATCACGCAGGAGGGAGATAAACTGCACCACTGCGTCGGGCGCTATGTGAGAGATGTCGTAAAAAGCGACACCACGATCCTTTTCATCCGAAAAGCGTCTGCACCGAAAAAACCGTATTGCACGGTAGAGGTGAAGCATGGGGATGTTGTTCAGGCAAGGATCCAGAACAATAATGCTCCGCCGCCCAAGGTGAAGAGGTTTATCGAAAGCTGGAAAGAAAATGTGTTATACGCACCTGCTCTTGAACGGGCAGGATAACGAGAAAGGATGATACAGAATGAAAGAAAGATTGATACGGCAGCGTGAACTGACCGCCCGGCTCAATACATACCGGGACGAGTATTACAACCAAAATGCTCCGTCAGTATCGGACGCTGTATATGACCGGCTATTTGATGAGATGACTGAGCTGGAGAAAGAAACCGGCGTGGTGATGTCCAATTCACCGACGCAGACCGTGGGCTACCCCGTTGTATCGAGGCTGCCGCAGGCAAAGCACGATATCCCGCTGTTATCGCTGGATAAAACAAAGCTGGTAAGCGAGCTGCTTGCATTTCAGGACGGCCACACAGTGAATTTCTCACTGAAGCTGGACGGACTGACGACCGAGATCATATATGAGGGCGGTCTTTTGCAAAGACTCTCTACCCGAGGCGACGGCGACATCGGTGAGGATATTACCCACAACGCCGAAGCCATCGAAGGAATACCGGTGCAGATCCCGTACAAGGGAAGATTGGTCGTTGCCGGCGAAAGCTTTATCCGCTGCAGTGACTTTGAAAGACTGCGTCAAACGCTGGTTGACAGTACGGGAAAGCCCTACCGAAACAGCCGCAATCTTGCCGCCGGCTCCGTCCGTGCCTACAATTCTGCGATATGCGCCAAGCGATGCGTCCACTTTTTGCCCTTTGCGGTCATTGAAGGACTGCCGGAGATCGAGGCCGAGACGGACAGCAGGCGCATGAAGCTGGCAAAGCTCACGGAATTTGGCTTCGGCAGAGTGCGTTCCCTTCAGTTTGCAACGGCAAATAACGATATGATGGATCTGCACATTAAGGTGCTGCGGGACAAAGCGGCCGAGGATGATCTGCCGATTGACGGACTGGTCATGACCTATGACTCCATTTCCTACTCCCGCACCTGCGGACGGACAGGGCACCATTTCAAGGACGGTCTTGCCTTTAAGTTTGAAGACGAGCTCTTTGAAACAAGGCTTGACCACATCGAGTGGACGCCGACCCGTTCTGGTGAGATCTCTCCTGTAGCCGTTTTTGACACGATAGAGATCGACGGATGCGAGGTGTCCCGTGCAACGCTGCACAACCTCTCTTTTATTGAGGGGCTTGAGTTGATGCCGGGCAACCGCATTTTGGTGAGCAAGCGGAACATGATCATCCCGCAGGTTGAAGAAAACCTTGACCGTGGAGATTTTTCGATGGAAGCACTGGTTCCGTCCCTCTGCCCCTGCTGTGGGTATCAGACGATAATCCATACCACACAGAAGCGGATCTACGGCGAGCTGAAGCTGACGAAAACGCTGTTCTGCCACAATCCGAATTGTGCATCGCAGAATCTGAGAAAATTCGTTCACTTCGTCGGAAAGAAAGCCATGGACATTGAGGGGCTGTCGGAGGTTACACTGGAGCAATTCATTGCCCGTGGCTGGCTTCAGGATTTTACGGATATTTACCGGCTGGATAATCACCGGGAAGAGATCATCCGTATGGACGGTTTCGGAGAAAGATCCTGGCAGCGGCTGTGGGATGCGATCCAAAAGAGCCGCAACACCTCATTTGAACGCTATCTTATCGCAATGGATATTCCGATGATCGGCAACACGGCCAGCGCTGCGCTCGGTCGCTGCTTCGATCAGAGTCTCCGTACCTTTGAGGTGGCGGTCGATACCGGCTACGATTTTACGCAGCTTCCTGATTTCGGAGAAACGCTGCACAACAACATTCACGAATGGTTTTCAGTCGAAGAAAACCGTATTTTATGGGAGGAATTAAAGCCTATGGTAAACATTGAAAAGAAAGAAACCACTATGTCCGTCGTACAGGACAACCCCTTTGTGGGGAAAACACTCGTGGTTACGGGCAAGGTCGAACCGTACACCCGTGACGGCATCAACGCAAAGATCTATTCTCTGGGTGCAAAAGCAGGAAGCTCCGTATCCAAGAATACCGACTACCTGATCTGCGGCGAAAATGCCGGCAGTAAGCTCGCCAAGGCGCAAGCGCTCGGCGTTGCCGTACTGTCTCCGGCAGAGTTTTTCCGTATGATCGGAGAGTAAAGAATCGGTAGAATGGCGGGCGGAGAGGAAGTTTTTCTTCTCCGCCCTTGTCGGATCGGAGGAAATGCTATGACAAAGAAATATAGGGTCACCATAACCGAAACGCTGAAACGAACGGTCGATGTAACGGCAGAAAGCAAAGAGGCTGCTGAGCAGATCGTCAACGACGAATGGTACATCGGCAAGCATATTCTGATTGCCGATGATTTTACCGGCGTTGAATTTGAAGTAAATACGATTTAGGAAAGGACTGAAACGAATGGAAGAATTAAAAAAGGCCTTTTATGAGGTCATGTATAAGTATGAAAAATCCTTTGGTGAGACCGGTGTTATGACAAATCTGAACACATGGGCACAAGAAAAAGCAGGGTTGCTCGAATTGCTGCGCCGCCATCCGAATTGGGATGAGGACGCAAAGGCAATCGTGTTTTCCTTTGACGAGGGGCGCGGTATTCAGCGTGATGTCGTGGACGAGATCGCTTTTACTATGGAGGATCTCGCCGTCGAGCGGATCAAAGATAAGCAGTGTTTGGAGAATTTTCGCATTGCTCTGCGTGCCGCTGTCAACGAATACAGCAGTACGCTGTCCGAGCAAACTTTGGAGATCATTCGGACCCGTGGCGGTATAAAATGCGCCGAGGGACAGAAAACCAGCCGGATCATCGGCAAGCTGTGCCGCAGCTTCGGTGTGGACGGGCATGAGCACTATAATGCGGTATTTGCCCAGCTTTCCGATTCTCTGAATCCTCTGCAAATGCTCAAAACGGCGCTGTTATCTCTGCACCCGTGTGATTTTCTCGAAATGTCTAACAAGGACAACACCTGGACTTCCTGCCACAATCTCGAAAGCGGCAGCTATCAGGCCGGTACGCTGTCCTATATGACTGACGATGTGAGCATGATCTTCTTCACGGTTGACCCGGAAGTGAAAGACCATTATTACCGTGCGCCGAGACGGTCACGGCAGATGTTTTTCTACAAGGATCAAACGCTGTTTCAATCAAGGCTCTATCCGAGCGATTTGTCGGAGCAAATGGATCTGTACCGCAGTATCGTACAGAAAGCGATTGCGACCTGCCTCGGTGTGCCAAATCGTTGGGTGCTGAAAAAGAAGCGTGAGGATGTGAACGAGTGCTGCACCAGCGGCGAAGGCAGCCGTCAATATCCCGACTATAATTACTACGGGAATCTGTCAATGCTAAAAACCGCTGCTGTACCCAGCCATTTCGTCATCGGAGGACCATCATTCTGTGTTTGCTGCGGTCAAGCATACCATTCGGGTCACTTGAAATGCCGATGTGAGGATACCGTTGTCTGCATGGATTGCGGCAACACTGTCCCCAAGCAAAATGCAAGATATGTGGAAGGAACCTATCATTGCCACGCGTGCCTGCATATCTGCGGCTCGTGCGGTGAGATGATGCACGGAACGATGTATCCGGCTTATGACCGCAGAGGTCGATTGGTAGAGATATGCAAGTCCTGTTACCGGGCATCGCTTGAGCCGTGTGCGGCCTGCAGCGTTTGCAGTATCTGCCGCATTATCGGCAATGCGTTCTGCCACAGGACTTCGATCACAGCTGCGGAAGGCGGTGCGAGATGATCCGATTTGATGATATTCTCCGTATGCGGCAAAAGGACCTGAAGCATTATCTGGCCGGTCACCTGAAGAAGCTTGGCTATGAAACAGTCAAAAAGAAAGGCTTCCTCTATGCCGAAGGCACAGTGCCGGTGCTGTTGGTCGCCCATTTGGACACCGTACATAATGAACCGCCGCACATCATCTGCCGATCCGAAGACGGGCGTTACATCATGTCCCCGCAAGGGATCGGCGGCGACGACCGGTGCGGCGTATATATGATCTTGCAGATCATCAGCGAAGTACGCTGCCATGTGCTGTTCTGCGAGGATGAGGAGGCCGGCGGACAAGGAGCCAGGGCGTTTGAACGGAGCGGAATCCAAATCAATGTGAATTACATTGTAGAGATGGATCGCCGAGGGAACAACGACGCGGTGTTCTACAACTGCGACAACCCGGAGTTTTCCGAATTTGTCTGCTCCTTTGGTTTCCGTGAGGCAATGGGCTCCTTCAGCGACATCTCCGTTGTTGCGCCGTATCTTAAAACGGCGGCGGTAAACCTCAGCGCCGGTTACTACAATGAGCACCGATTGCACGAAGTGATCGACTGGTCTGCCATGCAGAACAATGTCGGGCGCATCAAGCAGATGGTGCAGACGGAAACCGGCAAGTATCCTTATATGAAGCGAAAGCTATATGCCGGCTCCTATTTCGGGCAGCAGACACTGTTCGATATGGAGCCTGCCGGCAGGGATAAGGAAAAACTGCTGATGGAGCTGCCGGAAGGAACGCGGCTTATGATGAACGGGTGCGAGGTCACACCTTCTTTTCCGTATCTTATGGATAACGAAGGCAATGTGTACGCCGGCATTCAGGAGCTTGACGCTGCAGTTTTATCGGAAAATTCCATTGCCTGCGACGAGAATGGGGAGCTTCTCTCCTTTTCGGTGTTTGACGCCAAGCGGATGAAAGTTCTCTCTATGGAGTCGGCAATGGAACAGTTAGGAATGGATATTGGGTGGTAGGCTCCTCTGCTCACCCAAGCATTAGAAAGGAGTTGCCATGAGAAAGATCACCGTTCTCGACTTTTGCAGTCGGATCGGAATTGCCAGCGATGAGATATCATATCCGGTCTTTCCCGAACGGCACCGGACTTTAGAGTATTTTGAAAATGC
>OKTD01000323.1_pt1 | contig 26156 bp, 16 predicted proteins | sample 1606161 | NCBI WGS metagenome assembly OKTD01 (sample SAMEA3879527, study PRJEB24766) | human gut metagenome | biome: human-associated habitat; feature: feces | place: USA | collected 1985/1987 | reverse complement strand
GAAATTATCGAGTCTGACGGAGAGCAGACCGGCGATGAGGGCTGTCTTTCAGTACCGGGAAAGGCCGGACAGGTGACCCGCCCGAATTATGTAAAGGCTCGCTTCATGGGCGAGGATATGAATGAGTATGAGATAGAGGGAGAAGAGCTTTTGGCCAGATGTATCTGCCACGAGCTTGACCATCTCGACGGACATCTCTATGTGGAGAAGGTTGAGGGCGCACTTCACGATGTGACATATGAGGATACACAGGAGTAATCATTAGGATGACATTTGTTATCTGAGCTTGGAAAATATCTGGGAGGCAGTAAGATGAGAGTAATTTTCATGGGAACACCGGACTTTTCGGTGGGAACACTTGAGGCAATTATAGAGGCAGGGCACGAGGTGGCACTGGTTGTCACACAGCCCGACAAGCCAAAGGGCCGCGGCAAGACAATGCAGTATACACCGGTCAAGGAGTGTGCGCTTTCGCACGGTATTGAGGTATTCCAGCCGGTTAAAATAAGAGAGACTGCTAATATAGAGTATCTCAGAAAGTTTAATGCAGATATAATAATCGTGGTTGCTTTTGGACAGATTCTGTCAAAGAGTATTCTTGATATGCCTCGATACGGCTGTATCAATGTGCATGCTTCACTTTTGCCAAAGTACAGAGGTGCGGCTCCTATCCAGTGGGCTGTGATTAACGGTGACGAGTTTACAGGTGTCACTACCATGAGGATGGATGAGGGCGTCGATACCGGCGATATGATTGCAAAGAGTACAGTCAGACTCGCACCTGATGAGACCGGCGGCAGCCTGTTTGATAAGCTCTCAGCAGAGGGAGCAAGGCTGTGTGTGGAGACCATGAAGATGATAGAGGATGGCACTGCAGAGTATACTCCTCAAAACAGCGAGGAGGCTACACATACATCAATGATCAGTAAGGAGCTTGGCTTTATCGACTGGACAAAGCCGGCTGTTGAGATTGAGAGGCTTATAAGGGGGCTTAATCCATGGCCGAGCGCATACACCCACCTGAATGGTAAGACATTTAAGGTGTGGAGTGCAAAGGTGATTGACGGCAGCGATGATTATGAGCCGGGCTGTATTTATCATATCGGAAAAAATGATATGTATGTACAGACAGGAAAAGGAGCATTATCTTTAGTAGAGGTACAGCTCCAGGGCAAGAAGCGCATGGATACAGGTTCATTTTTGAGAGGCTGTCATGTGGAAGAGGGCTCATTTTTTACGTTATAGTTATTCATTATAAGTAACTAAAAACATAATTAAATGTGAGTCAATGTTCTCAAAGATACTCAAAATCCAGAGTATTCGTTTGTGCTAACGTCAAAGCAGTCGGAAACGTTGAGAAGTAGCCAGTGCAAGTTGAAACAGTCTTGCTAATTATAGGATAGAACCTTGATGGTAGCGTTTAGACAATGGTAGAAGCCTACGAAAACCAAGTAGCGAAACATAAAATATTAAGAAAGGAAAAGCTATTTAGATGAAAACCTATATCTAATCAATTTAAAGAATTTATAGGTATGTACCGATGGCTTAGTCGGGAATTTACGACTGTGGAGTGTACAAGAACTTGTGAGTAGCGTATTGTTTATAATCGCCAAAGCATACACATTGAAGCAGTAACTACAAATCGTGAGATTGTAGCGAATCATCTAGCATATACACATTTGTATATGTTTTTAGTAGCAGAGATGATACATGGGATATTATTACTGGGATCCGACATATATACTCGTTGTGATAGGTGCAGTGATATGTATGATTGCATCGGCAAGAGTTAAAGGTACATTTAATAAATACTCGCAGCTAAGAAGCATGTCAGGCATGAATGGCGCACAGGTGGCTCAAAGAGTGCTTCAGGCGGCAGGCATATATGATGTGCAGGTGCGTCATGTGTCCGGCAGTCTGACGGACCACTATGATCCGCGCACCAAAACAGTGAATTTATCTGATCCTGTGTACAATGCCACATCGGTCGCAGCACTTGGCGTAGCAGCCCATGAGTGTGGACACGCTATACAGCATGCAAAAAGCTATGCACCTCTTTCAATCAGGAGTGCACTTGTGCCTATAGCTAATTTTGGCTCAATGCTTGCATGGCCGGTCATACTTATCGGCTTATTATTTAACACACGCTCGTCAGGGCTTATTATTGATATAGGCATATTGCTGTTTTCGGCAGCAGTGCTTTTCCAGCTCGTGACATTGCCGGTAGAGTTTGATGCTTCAAGACGTGCGCTTGTCATGCTTCGTACACAGGGCATACTTGCAGATGACGAGCTTAGGTACACAAGAAGGGTGCTCAAGTCAGCGGCACTTACCTATGTAGCCAGTGCGGCGGCTGCTATTTTACAGCTCCTTCGTATAATACTTATCACAAACGGACGCAGACGGGACGACTGATATTGTTTTAGCTGCTGTTTGCCTGTGATTTTACAGGGTGGCAGTTCAAATTGGATATATTAGTTAGAAAATTAAATGTATATGTAACTATTCGGAAACATCATCATGATAAATAATCATAGTAAAAATAATCATAATAATAAAAATAGCCAAATAAACAAAAATAATATACCGGGCAGACCGGCAAAATCAAACGTGACAGCGCATAATGAGCACTCTGTAGATACGCGTGAGCTTGCCCTTGAGATGCTTATTGAGATTAATGAGCGTGGAGCATTTTCACATATCGTGCTTCGTAGTGTGCTTGACAAGTATCAGTATCTGTCAAAGCAGGACAGAGCCTTTATGACGAGGCTTGTTGACGGCACTATCGAGTATATGCTGCAGCTTGACTACATCATAGACTCTTTTTCAAAGACAAAGGTAAGGAAGATGAAGCCCTTCATCAGAAACCTTCTTCGCATGAGCGTCTACCAGATAAAGTACATGGACGCGGTGCCGGATTCGGCCGTATGCAATGAGGCGGTGAAGCTTGCAAAGAGGCATAAGTTTGCACAGCTTTCGGGCTTTGTAAACGGTGTACTCAGAAATATTGCAAGAAATATAGATTCAGTACAGTTTGATACCTTAAGCATCCGATACTCTATGCCACAGTGGATAGTGGACAGATTTGTTGCGGCATACGGAGAGAAGAAGGCAGAGGAGATTTTCAAGGCCTTTCACAATAAGAGCACAATTAGCATCAGGACAAACCTGACCAGGTGTACTCCGGATGAGCTTCGCGCGACGCTTGAGGCAGAGGGTGTGACGGTCACAGCGGTTGATGAACTTAATTATGCATTTGTTATATCTGGATTTGATTATTTGAATGGCTTGCAGAGCTTCAGAGACGGACTTTTCTATGTGCAGGATATAAGCTCAATGCTTGTCGCACAGACGGCTGCTCCAAAGAAGGGCGACTATGTGATAGATGTATGCGCAGCACCGGGCGGCAAGAGCACCCATATAGCTGAGCTTTTGCAGGGAAGCGGCCATGTGTTCGCGCGTGACCTGACCGATAACAAGGTCGATATGATTGAGGAAAATATAGACAGGCATGGTCTTAACAATATGTCGGCAGAGGTGTGGGATGCCACAGTATTTGATGCTGATTCGGCGGGAAAGGCAGATATACTGATCTGTGATCTGCCGTGCTCAGGGCTTGGAGTGCTCGGCAGAAAGAAGGACATCCGCTACAAGATGACACCTGAGTCTGTAGATGAGCTTGTCGTTCTTCAAAGACAGATACTTGATACCGTGCATACATACGTGAAGCCAAACGGAGTGCTCGTGTACAGTACATGTACGATAGATGAGGCTGAGAATGAGGACAATGTGAGGTGGTTTATTGAAAAGCATCCGGAGTTTGAGCTGGATAAGAGCTTTGCTGAGGGCACCGGAATGAAACAGATACTGCCCGGTGAGCATGGAAGTGACGGATTCTTTATTGCAAGATTCATAAAAAGTAAATTATGATATTAAAATAAATCATGAATTAATAAATATAAATTGGTTTAAAAACAATAGTTAAATGCAGATTTAATAAAAATAATATGGAACAGATAAAAGAACAACTAACTGACATCAAATCAATGAATATGGACGAGCTCACAGAGTTTATCATATCGCTCGGAGAAAAGAAATTCCGTGCGAAGCAGATATATGAGTGGATTCATGTGAAGCATGTGGACAGCTTTGATGAGATGACCAATATTTCAAAAAAGTTCATACAGGTATTAAAGGACAATGCAATACTCATCTCGCTAAAAAAAGAGGAGGTGCAGGTGTCAAAGCTCGATGGCACGAGAAAATATCTCTTTGCACTCGACGATGGCAATGTCATAGAGAGTGTGCTTATGAAGTACAAGCATGGAAACTCTGTATGCATATCTTCGCAGGTTGGCTGCAGGATGGGGTGCAGATTCTGTGCATCCACTCTTGACGGTCTCGTCAGGGGGCTTAGGCCGTCTGAGATGATTGACCAGATTTATCAGATAGGCAAGGACATAGGAGAGCGCATCTCAAATGTAGTTGTCATGGGCACAGGTGAGCCGCTTGACAATTACGACAATCTGCTGCGCTTTATAGAGCTTCTCACTGATGAAAACGGAATCAATATCAGCCAGCGCAATCTGACAGTTTCCACATGTGGTCTCGTACCGCGCATGAGACAGCTTGCAGATGAAAAGCTTGCTATCACGCTGGCGCTTTCACTGCATGCCTCCAACCAGGAAAAGAGAAAAGCTCTCATGCCGGTTGCAAACAGCTATGATATACATGATGTGGTTGATGCATGCAAATATTATTTTGCACAGACCGGCCGCAGAGTCACCTTTGAGTATAGCCTGGTAGGCGGAGTGAACGATACAGCCGAGGATGCAGCAGAGCTTTCGGCACTCGTACATGGCATGAACTGCCATATAAATCTGATTCCGGTAAACCCGATAAAGGAGCGCGATTACGTGCAGTCCAATAAGGGTGTTATAGAGGCTTTTAAAAATAGGCTTGAAAAAAACGGAATTAATGTTACTATTAGAAGGGAAATGGGCAGAGATATAGACGGTGCCTGTGGACAGCTTCGCAAGAAGCATATAGATAAAGAGAGAGGAATAAACTAGATGAAGACGTTTTCCATTACGGATGCAGGTGCTATTCGTGAGATGAATCAGGATTTTTATTTCTCGTCTGACACTGCAGTAGGAAATCTTCCGAATCTTTTCATCGTAGCAGATGGAATGGGAGGACACAAAGCCGGTGACTATGCTTCCAGATACACTATAGAGCGTGTGGTTGCATCGGTATCGAGAAATGCCGGGGATGAACCGGTATCCATCATCAAAGAGGCTATCAACAAGGCAAATGAGCTTTTGGTGGCTGAGTCTCGTGAGGATGAAGCTAAGCGTGGAATGGGTACCACCTTAGTCGTAGGAACTATTATAGGAAACAAGCTTTTTGTGGCCAATATAGGTGACAGCAGGCTTTATATTGTAGGTGGCACAGAGCAGATCAGACAAATTACCAGGGATCATTCACTGGTTGATGAGATGGTCAGGATGGGTGAGATAAATGCCGACGAGGCGAGAGTTCATCCGGACAAGAATATCATCACGAGAGCTGTCGGGGCAGCAGATCATGTGGAGGCAGATTTTTTTGAGGTCGAGCTATGTGAGGACGACAGGATTCTTCTGTGTACAGACGGACTTACCAATATGGTGAGAGATAAAGAAATATGCGATACTATTAGGCAAAATGATAATATCGAGACAGCAGCGTCACAGCTTGTCGCCATGGCCAATGCAAACGGTGGCCGCGATAATATCACGGTAATGATTATTAAACCATTTTAAGACGAGGTAATAACAGATGTTAGAGATAGGAAGTTTTTTATCGGATCGATATGAGATCCTAAGCAAGGTTGGCGCAGGCGGCATGTCTGATGTATACAAGGCAAAAGACCATATACTGAGCCGTTTTGTAGCTATAAAGGTTTTAAAGCAGGAGTTTTCGGAGGATAGTTCATTTGTGACCAAGTTCCGTGCTGAGGCACAGTCAGCAGCAGGACTTGAGCATCCAAATATCGTAAATATCTATGATGTAGGCAGCGAGAATGGTCTGTACTACATTGTCATGGAGTATGTCGAGGGTATCACACTTAAGACTTATATCGAGAAAAAGGGCCAGCTGTCATTCAAGGAGTCTGCAAGTATTGCAATCCAGGTGGCAAGGGGCATAGAGGCCGCTCACAATAAAAATATCATCCACCGTGATATCAAGCCGCAGAATATCATTATTTCTACAGATGGCAAGGTAAAGGTGACAGACTTTGGAATTGCAAAGGCTACATCTTCAAATACAATAAGCTCAGATGTGATGGGCTCAGTACACTATGCATCTCCGGAGCAGGCAAGAAACGGCTTCGTCGATGGCAGAAGTGATATTTACTCATTGGGAATCGTAATGTTTGAGATGGTTACAGGCCGTGTGCCGTTTGACGGTGATACCACAGTGGCAGTTGCACTGCAGCACTTACAGGAGGAGATTGCAAGGCCAAGCATCTACGCACCGGATCTGCCAATCAGCTTTGAGAAAATCATCTTAAAGTGTACACAAAAGACACCGGACCGCAGATACCAGACTATTGAGGAGCTTCTCACAGACATAAGGCGCTCTCTTGCGCATCCTGATGAGGATTTCGTCACAATAGCACCACTCGTTGACGGTGGCAAGACCAAGGTTATAAGCCCGGAGGAGCTTGACAAGATAAAAGAGGGCAGAGGTGTCGCAGAGGACTTAAACGATGATGATACCGATGCAGATAATGGTGATGAGTATGCTGACGATGAAGACGATGATGATGAATATGATGAGTCACTCTTAGACGACGATGATGACGACGAAGACGAAGACGATGATGATGACGGCAAGCTTTTAAATCCAAAGATGGATAAAGCAATCACAATCATGGGTATAGTAACAGCTGTAATCATTGTAATAGTTATCATATATCTTGCACTTTCAGTGGCAGGAGTGTTTAAGTTTGGCGGCAAAAAGAACTCAGAGTCACAGCAGACAGAGTCACAGACACAGACCGAGTCTGAATCAGAGTCAGAGACACAGACTGAGACAGAGGGCCAGATGATTGACATCAGAGGCATGTCAGTGGAGAATGCTCAGAAGGCAGTAGACCGCTTAAAGCTTGACCTCACAGTATTTGCATTTGAGACAAAGCAGTCAGATGAAAAGGATGGCACAATCCTTGAGCAGGATGTCAAGGGCGGAGATACAGTAAAGCGTGGTTCACAGATTAATGTAGTTATCGCAGGAAAAGGTGATAGTACATCAGAGATGGTCAAGATACCAAGTGTAATCGGAAAGACCAAGAGCTCGGCAAAGAGTACACTCGAGTCAGCAGGCTTTAGTGTCACCTTCGAGTATGGAGATTACAATGACAGTGTAGCAGCAGATGTAGTAACAGCACAGTCACCATCAGCAAAGAAACAGGCCGCAAAGGGCAGCACAGTAACAGTCACCCTCTCACCGGGCCAGAAGCCAATCACCGTGCCAAACGTAGTGGGTGCCTCACAGTCACATGCAGAAAGCGCCCTCGCAGGAGCAGGGCTCAAGTACACCTATGCCGACTCCCAGTACAGCGACACCGTACCAGCCGGCAGCGTAATCAGCCAGACCAAATCCGGTGAAACCGTAGCCGCAGGCACCACAATCACACTTACACTCAGTAAGGGTAAGCAGGAGATATCGACTAACGTAAGTAAAGGAATTAGTTATAGTGGAGAGGGAACTGTAGTAAAAGCAGAGTATAAGCTTGTAGGTAAAAGTGGAACTGTATACGATAAGGGTTCATATGAAAATACGTCATCATTTACAGTTTCCGGAACAATGAAAGAAGCTACAGGAAGTATTGTGGTTACTTGGACAGTTCAGACAGGGGAAACAGATGAAGCAGGAAATCCTGCAACTGTCACACTTGATCCAGTAACGTATAGCGTGCCATAAGCATAAGAGACGCTAAATAATTATTATAAACCGGAATAGCTAAAAAGAGGTAGATATTGCCATTGCGTGGGGTACAAGGAAAACGAGCAGTAGCGTAGCTACGTCAAGTTTTCCACATAGCAATAGTATTTGTATACACACTCTATAGCAACCACCGGATAGCACCCACAAAGTGGGTGCTATCCGCACCCCACTACCGCATCAACCCGCGGACGAAAACCTGAACTCGCGGAGAGGAACTAAGGAAGCGGGGCAGGCATGTGTTCCGAGAAAAAAATATGAATTGCCCCGGGGTGCCATAAACCTACCGAGGAAAGAATAGGGCAGAGCAAGCCATAGCCTGTCCGTAGGAGAGCCCGGGGCTGGCTTCATATTTTTTAAGAGGAATATATGCCTGCCCCCGCCACCCACACAACCTCAAAGCGCGGCATGCACCCCGCCGAAAGCGTGACTCCTGCAAATACAAAAGCACACAAGGAAAACCATGACAGGAAAAATTATTAAAGGAATTGCCGGCTTCTACTACGTCTATGTAGAAGAAACCAAAGAAGCAAAAGAAACTGCCACAGGCGGCACTCTCTACGAGTGCAAAGCAAAAGGCACCTTCAGAAAACAAAAGATAAAGCCACTGGTAGGCGATATCGTCGACATAGCAGTCCTCGATGATGAAAAGCACATAGGCAATGTCGAGCGTATACTGCCACGGAAAAACGAACTTATCAGGCCGGCTGTGTCCAATATAGACATGGCCCTGGTTATTTTTGCATCCGCAAAGCCGGATCCCAATTTCAACCTGCTTGATAGGTTTTTGTGTATGATGGAGTACCAGCATGTGCCGGTCACCATATGCTTCAACAAAAAGGATCTAATCACGCCCCAAAAGCAGCAGGAGCTTAAAAGCATATACGAGCCGGCAGGCTACAGAGTGATGTTTACCAGCACGAAAACCGGCGAGGGTATAGATGAGATAAAGCACGTTTTAGAGGGAAGGACAACCACGGTTGCAGGCCCCTCAGGTGTTGGCAAGTCATCTATCATCAACTGTCTGCAGGATGATGTGCAGATGGAGACAGGGCACATAAGTGAGAAAATAGAGCGCGGAAAGCACACGACCAGACATTCTGAGATTATTCCGATAAAGGATGGCACGTATATCATGGATACACCGGGCTTTAGCTCGATGGATGTGCCGGGCTTTGAAAAGGAGGATCTGTGGACCTGTTATCCGGAGTTTGTAGAATATGAGCCGTATTGCAGGTTTCAGGGCTGCAGTCATATAAATGAGCCGGACTGCGGTGTCAAGGAGGCTCTTTCAGAAGGGAAAATATCGCAGGTGCGGTATGATAACTATAAGCTTCTGTATGAGGAGCTGAAAAACAGACAAAAGTATTAATTTAAAGCATAATCAAACGGAGGAAAACATGAACTGTTTATCACCATCAATTTTATCAGCGGATTATTCAATACTCGGAGAGCAGCTTAAGCAGCTTGATGAGGCCGGAGCACAATATGTACATATAGATGTTATGGACGGCAGCTTCGTTCCAAGCATATCAATAGGACTGCCGGTCATAAAGACAATCAGAAAGTGCACAGAGCGCATGTTTGATGTGCATCTGATGATAGATGAGCCGGTCAGATACATAGATGATTTTGCGGCGGCAGGCGCTGACATCATCACAGTCCATGCGGAGGCATGCAAGCATCTTGACAGAACAATCGAGGCAATAAAGGAAAAGGGCATACTGGCAGGTGTAGCATTAAATCCGGCTACTCCGCTTTCTGCTATAGAGTATGTGCTCCCTAAGGTGGATATGGTGCTTATCATGACGGTAAATCCGGGCTTTGGAGGACAAAAGCTTATTCCGTACACTGTAGACAAGGTGCGCGACCTAAAGGCGCTTCTTGAGAAAACCGCAAACAAGGCTGATATAGAGGTGGACGGTGGTGTCAATCTGGAGAATGTTGAGACACTGCTTGCGGCAGGAGCCAATATCATTGTTGCGGGAAGTGCGGTGTTTAGCGGAGATATAGAAGAAAATGTAAAGGGTTTTCTGAATATCATGATGTAACAGATGCAGGTTAAAACGGAAATGCTTCCGGGGCTTAAGCAAATGTGGATATGTTATTAAGGAGAGGGTGGATAAAATGCGGTATTTGATTGTATGTGGTGGAAAAATAGATAAGGAATTTGGCTTAAACGAGATAAAGACTGACGGAATAGATGCTATCATTGCGGCTGACAGCGGAATGGATTTTCTGTACGAAAACGGTGTCACACCTGATATAATTGTAGGTGATTTCGATTCGACTACGACAAATGCATTGGAGTATTTTGAGAGAAAGGGACAGACTGAGATACGCAGGCTCAATCCCATAAAGGATGATACCGATACAGAGTATGCCATAAGACTGGCAATAAGCGAGGGAGCACGAAGCATAGTGCTGCTTGGAGCAACAGGCAGCAGAATAGACCATGTGCTTGGAAATATTTCACTTTTGGGAATAGGCCTGGAAAGTGGAACTGATATCAGCATTATCGATACAAACAACCGCATAAGGATGGCAGATAAGCCGGTAACCATTGAAAAATCAGCACAGTATGGCAGGTTTGTATCTCTTATAGCACTGACAGACGACAATGAGGTAAGCCTTAAGGGCTTTAAGTATCCTGTTACTGATTATTCCTTTGACAGGTTTACATCGCTTGGCATATCCAATGAAATAGTCGATGATCATGCACTGATTGATATCCATAGAGGAAAATTTATCATTATTGAGTCAAAAGATTGACTTTTTAGGAGTTTTGGTCTACTATGGTTTTAGGATTATTTTGGAAAAGCCTGATTACAGGAGGATTGATATACACTGTGTCGGCTTTGGAACATGATGGGGTAATTAGATGATAGAGAAGTATTATAGCGGGGTAATCGAGCAGATTTACAATCGCATAGGAAAAGAGACTCGAAATATCGTAATGGCGAATTATAGCAATGATTTTTCGATTGAAAATCTTGAGGTTATAAGACGTTATCAAAGCAATGAGGATAACGTCTTTTTTGCATACAGTGAGTTCTCTTACAATACGCTGGTCGGAGCTTATGAGCCATTTTTGGACATCATATGCAATATGCACAGGCGCTTTATAGGCGGAAGCTTTGATGATTTCCAGAAGGAGTGCGGTGTGTACTATCTGCACAGACAGGTGTTAAACAGCTATTATGAGACAGGTGAGTGCTTCAGAGAGGAGACAGTGCTGTTAAATGAGGTGGCATATGAGCAGAGACGCATGACGATGGCCATAGCTGACATGCTCAAGAAGCTTTCTGAGGTGAAGCCTTTGATGATTGTGATAAACAGATTCCAGATGGCGTCTAAGAGTTCAATTGAGACCATCAAGTATCTGATTGACAATCCATGCGCCAATATCGGTATCGTGTTAGGTGTCAATGCCATAGTCAAGGGTACTGACAGTACTGTTGAGGTGTGGGATCGTATAGTTGAGTCGCTTGAGGACAGGAGCGCCATATACTATATAGGCAGTGCCGGACCGCTTAAAAATAACGTAAAAACTACAAATGATGATGAGCTGTATATCACTATGAACTTTGAGCAGAGCATCCAGGAAGCATCAAATATCATGGAGTTTCTGGATTTTGAGCAGGCAAGGAGAGGCTGCCGCATTATAGAGCATAAGCTTAAGTTTGAGGATGCATGGATTGATGAGAAAAGCCTGCGCCGCTTTTATATGGTCTATGCAAGGACGTCTGTTTTACTTGGAGAGATGTCCAAAGCGATTGAGCTCACGAATGAATACAAGGCGCTGATACCGGAAAATGACAGTGAGCATTATCTTTCGCTGTATTATTTCATGAAGGGCACCTGCTATATGTATCAGGGCAAGCTTGAGAAGGCCGGAAACAGTGCAAAGAGTGCCTATGACTATGCAGTTTTGGCAGAGGATGACACACTGATATTTAAGGCAGAGCTTTTGTCAGTCATGATAAAGATGTCAGGCTGGTACAATATATTCTTCTGTGTACAGGATATACCTGTCAGTGATGAAATTATAGAAAAGCTCATAAAGCACGGCTACAGGAATCATTTGGCACATATATATATTTACGCATACGACAATAGCCGGGATGTGGTGAAGCAGTCCTTTTATGATGAATCATTACTAAAGCATTTTACGAAGGGGCTTGAGCTTGCGAAGGAGATAGGAAATGAGCAGCTTGTGTATGATGCATATCAGAAGACTATTATGCTTGCCAGCACAAGCGGTCTCAATGAGATAGCCTTTTTATATGTTATCCGTACATACGAGTTCATGAAGGGGCACGGCAATATATATGTTGCGAGAGTGCTTACGTCTATAGGCTACAATTTAAGTGCCATGGGTAAAAATGAGCTGGTTGACAATTATTACAATGCTGCAATCAATATGTTATATTACCTGAAGATGCCGGAGGATATAGCTGAGGTGTATTATAACAAGTCTCTTAACTATATCATGCAGGGCAATTATAAGGAGGCTGTCCATGCACTTTTAGTTGCCATGAAGACTATTATAAAGCTTCATCTAAACAGCTTAAGAGTGTGCAACACGAGTAAGGTATATGCGCTTCTTGCGCTTGCATCTATATTTTCGGGTGACAGATTCAGCTGTGAGCGCTATCTGCTCAGCTGCAAGCAGTTTCTTAATTATGTCATCTACAGAGTAATTGACACCACAAGAACTGAGGCAGTCCATGACTATTCCAGATGCGATGATGAGATGTTCCTTTACTCCTTTGCATCAGCCATGCTCTTGTGGCACGATGGTGAAAAGGAAGAAGCCTTTTTACGTTTTGAGGATGCGGAGAGATATCTCGTTAATGCGGAGGGAAACGAATTTTTTGCATATTCGATATACAGGGAAAGCAGGATGAAGCTGTTTGAGCTGCTCGGCAAAAATGAGCTTATAGAGCATGAGAGAATACTTTTAGAGGCACACAATAAAAGGATGCATGAAATAGCAGAGGCAGCTCCGCTTGACATGTTAAAAAATATCAACCTAGAGTCACTGAGTGATGGCCATATCAATGAGCGGCAGATTAATATGCTTGTAAAGCAGCATGGGCTCGAAAAGGATTATCAGGGCTCAAAGCGTCAGATGGAGTTTATTTCCATATGGCAGACCATTATCGATGTCAATGACCAGAAGAAGGACACCATGATTGAAAATGCCATGAGCAATTTCATCAATCATTTCAGTCTTGACTGTGCGCTGATCATAGATCTGCACGCGAAGGAGCCACAGGTGCTTTATAATGATACGGGCTGTGATATGACAGATGAGGTTATAAAGGGCATATGTGATATCATGATAGACTATCCGGAGGGCATTGCCACATCAAAGATTGCAGAGGGCTTCTACGAGTATGAAAATGTCATCTCGTATTTCGGCGTGGATGATGTATGCTCATTTGTCGCAGTGCCTTTTATCAAGAATGATGCACTTTCAAGTGTACTCATAGCATATGTACGCATGAAGGACAACTGGCATGGCTCAATCGAGCGATACATGCTCAATGAGGATGATCTGAGCATTTTCAAGCTGTTATTCAGAGAGCTTGAGTATTCCATTGCCCGTATTGAGGCAAATGAGAAGGCCAATGAGATGAACAAGAGGCTGAAGCAGGCAGCTGTCACTGACATGCTTACCGGTATCTATAACAGAGCAGGTATGTATCAGGAGATTGAAAAGCTTGAAAAGCGCATAAGTGTTACATCCGGTGGAATGGATGTGGGGCTTATGTTTATTGACCTGGACAACTTCAAGCATTATAATGATACGTATGGTCATGATGTGGGAGATTTGATACTTAAGGAGATGGCCTTTGTGTTCAAGGAAGTTGCTAAGGACAGAGGCTTTGTGAGCAGATATGGCGGTGATGAGTTCATCATAGTCATTGAGTCATGCGCCAGATACGAGCTTGAGAATATTGCAAAGGATATCTATGCGAGGATTGCAGAGGCTGATGGCTTCAGCAGCCAGATAAAGAAATACCTGAATCATGATGTAGAGTTTAATGAGGAGAAGAATATCACTTGTTCTATTGGTATTTCATATGAGAGAAATGTCACCAGTGAGAGCCAGATTACTGAGCTGATTAAGAAGGCGGACGATCTGATGTATACAGTAAAGACAGGCGAGAAAGGACACTATGCATTCTTTTAAATCAGATGAATTTAAGATAAGAGTATTGACAAAGGATGATGCGGAGGAATACAATGCACTGCTTCGTTATGCTTTTCAGGTAACAGAGGCAGATCTTGCCGAGACCGGTTGGAAGGATGATGAAATCAAGCAGTCGAAGTTTCCGGTGCTTGAGAGAGCTGATGTGCTTGGCTGCTTCAATATCATAGACAAAAAAGAGGAGCTTGTGGCTCAGTTTGCGGTATATCCGCTCGATATGAATATATATGGTGAGCGCTACGAGGTAGGCTTTGTCACAAGTGTGTGCACGTATCCTGAGTACACAGGCCATGGTCTCATGAAGAAGCTTATGAGAAAGAGTCTTACGAGGATGCGCGATAGCAACAAGTCGTTTGCCCTTTTGTATCCATACTCCATACCTCTTTACAGAGGACTTGGCTGGGAGATTATCTCAAACAAGATGACATATGTGATAAAGGACAGACAGATTCCTACAAAGCTTAAGGAGCCGGGCTATGTGCGCCGTGTGCAGTGGGATGACGAGCAGTTTAAAAAGCTTCATACTCACTTTGCCGCGAAGACTCACGGCTGTCTGTACAGAAACAATCTGGCTTGGGAGGAGTTCTTCCGCTGGGATGAGGACGATACGATGGTCGCCATCTACTATAACGAGGATGATGAACCGTGTGGCTATATGGTGTATCTTATCAGCTCCGATGTCATGCACATCAAGGAGCTCATCTACTTAAACCGTGAGGCGCAGCTTGGTCTGTGGGAGTACATTCATGCGCACGATTCCATGATTGATGAGGTCAGAGGCAACAACTATTACAGCGAGCCCATCGCTTTTGAGCTCGATGACAGTGATATAAAGGAGACAATAAGACCATACGCCATGGGCAGAATCATCGACGTGGCGCAGTTTATATCACAGTATAACTGTGACCCGGATGGCCCGGGCGGCTGCTTTAGCTTTGAGATAGCAGATGACCTTCTTCCTTGGAACAATGGTACATTTGTCATTGATTTTGAGAAAGGGCACTGTGCTCTCACCGACAAAAATCCACAGTATCACCTAAGCATGTCTATTGGCACGTTTACCACACTGCTTTTAGGCTACAAGAGTGCTGAGAAGCTTTTGCAGATGGGCAAAATACAGACTACATATGATGCTGTTGCAAAGCTTGACGATATTTTATATCATGAGATACCATATGTATCTGACTACATATAATGATAAAAGGTCAAAAGGTAAAGGAAAATAATATGTCAAATTATGTGATTAGCTGCTGTTCAACAGCAGATCTTACCAGGGAGCATATGCTCGAGAGAAATATTAAGTACGCGTGCTTTCACTATGAGCTCGACGGCAAAGAGTATATGGATGATCTGGGACAGTCCATGCCACTGCCGGATTTCTACAAGGCAATGGAAGCCGGTGCCATGACAAAGACCTCGCAGATCAATCAGGAGGAGTACATGGAGTACTTCAGGCAGTTCCTGGATGAGGGATATGATGTGCTTCACTGCGCACTAAGCTCCGGTATATCAGGTACAGTTAACTCGGCAAGGCTTGCAAAGGAGGCTTTGGAGGAGGAGTACCCTGACAGGAAGATATATGTGATTGATTCTCTGGCAGCATCGTCTGGCTTTGGACTTTTGATGGATAAGCTTGCTGACCTTAGGGATAGTGGCATGGATATTGATACACTGGCTAATTGGACCATGGAGCACAGACTTGAGGTGAATCACTGGTTCTTCTCATCAGACCTTACATTTTTTATCAGGGGAGGCCGTATCTCAAAGACCGCGGGCTTCGTGGGAAATGTGCTGAATATCTGCCCTTTCATGAATGTGAGCAATGAGGGAAAGCTTATTGTGCGTGAGAAAATCCGCACCAAAAAGAAGGCGATAAAGGAGATGCTTGTGAAGATGCAGGCGCTCTGCAAGGACGGTGCCGATTATTCAGATAAGGTATACATATCAAATTCCGCATGCTATGAGGATGCTAGAGCCGTAGCTGATCTGATAGAGGCTGCTTTTCCTAAGATGAAGGGCAAGGTAGAGATAAATGATATCGGTACGACTATAGGAAGCCACACCGGTCCCGGAACAGTTGCATTGTTTTTCTGGGGCAATAAGAGAGAGGATTAGTCAGATATTTTGACCAGAATATCTGATTAGAATAATCAAAATCAATAAAGTTGATTATATTTTTATAAAAAATTAAATTACATCAACCAAAGTGATTAAATATAATCATTCCAATAACTGCGCTTATGTGTTACAATTATATCAGTTCAAACGAAAAGAGGTTTTAAGATGAAAGGATATGAAAAATACGAGCGCAGTTATTTTCTGCCTCCTGAATGCACTTATGACTGGGTTAAGAAGGATTATATAGATAAAGCACCACTGTGGTGTTCGGTTGATTTACGTGATGGCAACCAGGCTCTTATAGAGCCGATGAGCCTTGAGGAGAAGCTTGACTTCTTTAAGATGCTTGTAGATATAGGCTTTAAGGAAATCGAGGTAGGTTTCCCGGCAGCCTCTGAGACAGAGTTCAATTTTACAAGAGCTCTTATTGAGAGGGATATGATTCCGGATGATGTCACTATACATGTGCTGACACAGGCCAGAGAGCATATCATCAAGAAGACCTTCAAGGCACTTGAGGGAGCACCGAGAGCGGTTGTACATCTGTACAATTCCACATCTGTTGCACAGCGTGAGCAGGTGTTTAAGAAGTCAAAGGAAGAGATAAAGCAGCTTGCGGTTGACGGCGCCATCTTATTCAGAGACCTTGCGGCTGCGACTGACGGTAATTTCCGCTTCCAGTATTCACCGGAGAGCTTTTCGGGCACTGAGGTGGATTATGCGGTTGATGTGTGCAACGCAGTGCTTGATGTATGGCAGCCAAAGGCTGATAACAAGGCCATTATCAATATCCCTACCACAGTAGAGAATGCTATGCCACATGTTTTTGCCACACAGATAGAGTATATCGACAAGCATCTTAAGTACAGAGACGGAGTAGTGCTGTGCTTACATCCTCATAATGACAGAGGCTGCGGTGTTGCCACATCAGAGCTTGGCGTGCTTGCAGGAGCTGAGGAGATAGAGGGTACACTGTTTGGAAACGGTGAGAGAACAGGAAATGTCGATATCGTGACACTTGCTATGAATCTCTACTCACACGGAGTGGATCCGCAGCTTGATTTTTCAAATCTGCCTGAGATCAGGGAGAAGTATGAGACATATACCAGAATGAAGGTAGGCGAGAGACAGCCATATGCGGGAGACCTCGTATTCTCTGCATTTTCAGGCTCTCATCAGGATGCTATTTCAAAGGGCATGGCATGGAGAGAGGAAAAGAAGCTTGATAAGTGGACAGTTCCATATCTGCCTATAGATCCAAAGGATGTCGGCAGGACATACGAGGCTGATGTTATCCGTATCAACAGCCAGTCAGGAAAGGGCGGAGTGGCTTATATCCTTAAGCAGAGCTTCGGTATCAATGTGCCACAGCAGATGAGAGAGCAGGTCGGATACATGGTCAAGCAGGTATCTGACGAGGAGCACAAGGAGCTTTCACCTGATTGGGTACACAGCATCTTTACAGACAATTATGTGGATTTCCATCCATATTTCACTATACCGGAGTGCCACTTTAAGCAGGTAAACGGCATTTTCGCAGAGGCAGTTATTTTACACAATGACAGTACCAGAAAGGTAGATGCCAATGGAAACGGCCGTCTCGATGCAGTCAGCAATATAATTAAGCAGTATTTTGACATCAGCTTTGAGCTCACTGTATACGAGGAGCATGCGCTTTCACACGGATCTTCATCAAAGGCTATGGCATATGTGGGTATCACAGTTGACGGCAGTATGTTCTGGGGCGCAGGTGTGGATGAGGATATCATCAAGGCATCAATCGGAGCGCTTGTTGTTGCGGTAAACCATTACCTTGCCACAAAGGCTGACAGTCACGTGAAGGATGAGCGCTATATTTCCATGCTCAACTTTATCCAGGCCAACTACAAGACAGTATCGCTTGCAGACATGGCGGCACAGTTCAACCTGACAGAGCCGTATATCTCCAAGTACATAAAGGAGAAGTCAGGCAAGACTTTCGGAGAGCTGGTTACCAATGCCAAGATGAAGAAGGCACGCACATTGCTGAGAAATAGCATCACAACTGTTGAGAATATCGCAATCGAGGCAGGATATCAGAACGTGGAGCATTTTAACAGACAGTTCAAGAAGCTGTATGGAATGACACCACTTGAGTACAGAAATTCAAGCACAAAATAAGCGGATGCAGCATTTTAATATAACCGGATCAATATGCTAAATGACAATTCATTCAGCTGTATTGGTCCGGTTTGCTTTTTAGTACTGCATTTTTTATGTAAAAATCTGCATTAAAATTGTATAAAAATGGGAACAATGGGCTATTGATTGTATTTTATCAAGTAATTTGTTGTTTTTACAACGGATTATATGTACAATGCGGGTATAATATAAATAAAAGATAATTATTCAGAACAACTGATAACAAAGCAGATATTGAGAATTTGTGTTTGGGATGAATAGTTATAATAAAAAGCAACTATTTGAATTATAGTTTAAGAAAGAGAGGAACGTACATGAGCAATAAAACTAGCGCAGTTGTTAAGACAAACCCAAGAAAGGCTGTCATGATCGGATGTGGATTCGTTGGTTCGGCATCAGTTTTTGCACTTATGCAGAGTGGTCTTTTTTCTGAGATAGTTCTCATTGACGCTGATAAGGACAAGGCTGAGGGAGAGGCGATGGATATAAGCCACGGTATTCCTTTTGCCAGACCTATGAAGATATATGCAGGCGGCTATGATGATGTGGCAGATGCTGCTATCATTGTTGTTTCTGCAGGTGCAGGCCAAAAGCCGGGAGAGACAAGACTTGATCTGGTAAATAAAAATGTTGCAATTTTCAAGAGCATCATTCCTGAGATTGCAAAGAGAAACTTCGGTGGAATCTTACTTATCGTTGCAAACCCTGTAGATATTTTAACACAGGTGGCACAGAAACTTTCAGGACTTCCTGAGGAGCGTGTCATCGGTTCAGGTACCGTGCTTGACAGTGCAAGACTTAAGTATGCGCTTGGAGAGCATCTTGAGGTGGACAGCCGAAGCGTACATGCATTTATAGTAGGTGAGCATGGAGACAGTGAGGTGGTTGCATGGTCATCAGCCAATGTTTCCGGAGTGGAGCTTCACAAGATGTGCGAGATGAGAGGTCACTACAAGCACAAGGAGAATACAGAGGAAATCGCTGCAAACGTAAAGAACAGTGCTTACGAGATAATCAACCGAAAGCATGCGACATATTATGGTATCGCTATGTCGGTCAGACGTATCTGCGAGGTAATCATGCGTGATGAGAAGTCTATTCTTCCTGTTTCACACATGATGCATGGACAGTACGGCATCGACGGTGTGGTTCTCTCAATGCCTGCAATCGTTGGAGCAAACGGAGTGGAGAGCGATATCCCAATCGAGTTAAACGGTGAGGAAGCTTTAAAGCTCAAGGAGTCTGCTGATGCACTTAAGAGCATACTTGACGGGCTTGAGCTGTAAATATCAGGCTCATAATATTAAACTTATATAAAATACTACAAATTCAGTAGGGTTTGGGGTATAATGATAACTGTCGGGCTGCATATATTATGTGCTCGGCGGTTATTTGATTTTATGGCAGATAATTATTTAGAATTACCGGGAAAAAGGAGTATATATAATGAGCGAAAGAAAACAAATCCATCAGGAGTTTCTGACAGGCGAAAGAGCCCTGTTTGCAAGCAACGACCTGGATATATATGATACAATTTTTGATGACGGAGAGTCACCTCTTAAGGAGAGCCATGGCATTAGCCTGACAGGCTGTTTTTTTAGATGGAAATATCCGCTATGGTACTGTAGTGACATAGCTGTAAAGGACTGTACATGGTTTGACATGGCGCGTGCGGGTGTCTGGTATACAGACAATATCTCTGTTACTGATTCAATAGTTGAGGCACCTAAGAACTTCAGGCGATGCAATAACCTAAAGCTTAAAAATGTGACATTTCCAAATGCCCAGGAGACCCTCTGGAGCTGTGATCATGTCGATATCGAGAATGTTTCGGCAAAGGGAGATTATTTTGGCATGAATACAAATAATCTTATCATGAAGAATTTCCAGCTGGTCGGCAACTATTCGTTTGACGGCTCAAGAAATGTAGAGGTGCACGATTCAAAGCTTATCTCAAAGGATGCCTTCTGGAATACGGAAAATGTCACAGTCTATGATTCATTTATTACAGGTGAATACCTTGGCTGGAACGCAAAGAATCTGACACTGATAAACTGCACAATCGAAAGCTTACAGGGGCTTTGCTATATAGACAATCTCGTTATGAAAAACTGCAAGCTGATAAACACTACGCTTGCCTTTGAGTATTCATCGGTAGATGCAGAGATTTGCAGTAAGGTGGACAGTGTTTTAAATCCGACAAGCGGAGTGATAAGGGCAAAAGAGATTGGCACACTGACTATCGAAAAGGACAGAGTTGATCCATCAAAGACTAAGATAATATGTGAGGGAAAATAATCTATGTATGATTTTGACACCGTTGTAGACAGAAGAAATACAGGCTCACTAAAGTGGGATGTGGCAGAAAATGAGCTCCCGATGTGGGTAGCAGATATGGATTTTAAGACAGCTCCACAGATAATAGAGGCAATATCAGCGCGTGTTTCTCACGGAGTGTTTGGCTATTCCATCATTCCGGATGAGTGGAATGATGCGTATATTTCGTGGTGGGACAGACGCCATGGGCTTAAAATCGAAAGAGACAGCCTGATTTTTTGCACAGGGGTCGTACCGGCCATATCATCTACAGTGCGGAAGCTCACAACACCTGGTGAAAATGTGCTTATCATGACACCGGTATACAATATATTTTTTAATTCCATATTTAATAACGGCGTAAATGTACAGGAAAGTCCGCTTGGGTACGAAAACGGCAGATATTTTGTGGACTATGACAGGTTGGAGCATGACCTTTCCAATCCACAGACCTCGCTTATGATATTTTGCAACCCTCACAATCCGTGCGGTATCATCTGGACAAAGGATGAGCTTGCGAAAATAGGTGCACTCTGCAGGAAGTACAATGTGACGGTCATATCAGACGAGATACACTGCGACATCACAGCACCGGGAAAATCATACGTGCCGTTTGCGGCAGCATCAGAGGACTGCGCCGATATAAGCATCACCTGTATTGCTCCAACCAAGTGCTTTAATATGGCAGGCTTACAGACTGCGGCAGTGATGGTGCCAAATAAATTTTTGCGCCACAAAGTATGGCGCGCATTAAATACAGACGAGGTGGCGGAGCCAAACGCATTTGCCATCACGGCAGCAGTTGCGGCATTCACAAAGGGTGAGCCGTGGCTTGAGGAGCTCAGAAAATATCTCTGGGAAAACCGCAAAACAGTCTGCAGCTTTATGGCAGAAAACCTGCCGCAGATACATGTAGTGGATGCCGATGCGACATACCTCATGTGGCTTGACTGCAGTGCACTCACAGATGATTCTGTGGCATTTACGCAGATGATTCGTGAAAAGACAGGCCTTTATCTGTCGGAGGGAGCTGAGTTTGGAGGCAACGGCCGTTACTTTGTGCGATTGAATATCGCATGCCCCGGTTCAGTGCTTATGGAAGGGTTGGAAAGGTTAAAAAGAGCTCTCGTTTAAGCTGAATATGTACATTTTTTAAAATAAATAAGACCGGTGATCGGCCGGTCTTATCTGGTATAATTAAACATTTATGGCATACAAGATTTAGAAATATATCATGCATACGTTTGTTTTCTGATTCGATAGTTAGTATACACTAACACGAATTAGAAGTCAATAACAAATATGGATTTTTGTGATTTTTATAAATCACGTACAAATCAAAAAGAAAAGTTTTGCAAACAATAAAATGTATGTTATAATAATATAACTGAATTAAAACGAACGAAAATAAACTCACGGGGGTATTCGAAATGCGAAACAATGAATCATCAGAAAACTATTTAGAGACCATACTTATTCTCAGCAAGAAGCTTCCTGTGGTACGCTCAGTTGATATAGCAAATGAGCTTGGATTTAAGAAATCCAGCGTGAGTATAGCCATGAAAAACCTTAGAGAGAAGAACAATATCACAGTTAGTGATGCAGGATTTATCACACTCACAGAGTCAGGAAGACAGATAGCAGAGATGATATACGAAAGACATGAGCTTTTGTCAGAGTGTCTTGAGAAGCTTGGTGTTGATAAGGAGATTGCAGCAGAGGACGCATGCCGTATAGAGCATGTCATCAGTCCTGAGAGCTTTGAAGCAATCAAGAAGCATATACATAAGAGCTGATATATGAAACCAGTACCGCATGGTACTGGTTTTTTAGTGTATCGTTTTTCTTGTATATATGAGAAAAATCATCTATAATAGTGAAGCTGTAATCGGCGACATAAAATCTGAAAGGGGAAAAGATGAAACAGATATTAAAATATTTAAAGGAGTACAAAAAGGAATGCATCTGTGCTCCGTTATTTAAGCTGCTGGAAGCATCATTTGAGCTTATAGTACCGCTTGTCATGGCGGCAATCATTGATAACGGAATTACGGCTTCGGACAAGCCATATATATGGAAGATGGGAGGTGTGCTGGTGCTGCTTGCGGCAGTTGGTCTGGTAAGTTCGGTCACAGCACAGTATTTTGCGGCAAAGGCGGCAGTCGGTTTTTCCACAAAGCTTCGCCATATATTGTTTGAAAAGATAGAGTCACTGTCATTCTCAAAGATGGATACGGTGGGCACATCGACACTTATCACGAGGATGACAAGCGATATAAACCAGGTGCAGTCAGGAGTCAATCTGGTGCTTCGACTCTTCCTTCGCTCGCCATTTATTGTATTCGGAGCTATGGCGATGGCTTTTACAGTAAATGTAAGAGCGGCAATGGTTTTTGTAGTTACCATACCTCTGCTTTCAATAGTGGTATTCTCAGTTATGGTTGCAAGCCTTCCGCTTTACAAAAAGGTGCAGAGCTCTCTTGACACAGTGCTTTCACATACCAGGGAGAATTTAGAGGGAACCAGGGTTATAAGAGCTTTCAATAAGCAAAATGATGAGATTGACAGCTTCAACAGGGACAACGAGCTTTTAACCAATATGCAGCAGGTTGTAGGACGAATCTCAGCACTCACCAATCCTCTGACATTTATCATTATAAATATCGCAACAATCGCTGTTATCGTATCAGGCGGCAAGCAGGTATACGCAGGAATCCTCACACAGGGTGAGGTTGTGGCACTTGTAAACTACATGTCACAGATACTTGTCGAGCTGATAAAGCTTGCAAACCTCATCGTACAGGTGACAAAGGCAGTGGCGTGCGGTAATCGTATAGCGGATGTGCTTTCCATACCATCTAAGCTTCCTGGGAAAAATCCTAAGCTCATTGGTGCAAAAGATGGCGCACCTGAGGTTGAGTTTGACCATGTCTGCATGACCTATGAGGGAGCGGCCGATGAGACACTCACAGATATAAGCTTTACAGTGCAAAAGGGGCAGACAATCGGAATCATCGGTGGTACAGGTTCAGGAAAATCAAGCCTTGTAAACCTTATCCCGAGGTTTTATGATGCCACAAAGGGTACTATAAGGATTCAGGGAAATGATATAAATGACTACGATGCAGTGCAGCTTCGAGACAAAATCGGTGTTGTAATGCAAAAGGCAGTGCTTTTTGCAGGAACGATAGCCGACAACCTGCGCTGGGGCAAAAATGATGCCACAGAGGAGGAAATGTGGAAGGCGCTCGATATAGCACAGGCGACAGAGGTTGTAAAGGGCAAAGAGGGAGGCCTTGACTACATGATAGAGCAGGGCGGCAAGAACTTATCAGGCGGTCAGAAGCAGCGTCTTACAATTGCCAGAGCGGTTGTAAAGGATCCTGACATACTGATACTTGACGACAGTGCATCGGCACTTGATTTTGCTACAGATGCGAGTCTTCGCGCGGCATTAAAGGGCATGCATGGTGACAAGACAATATTTATCGTGTCACAGCGTACCTCATCTATCCAGTTTGCGGACAATATCATAGTACTCGACGACGGACAGATGGTTGGCTTCGGACCTCATGAAAAGCTGCTTGAGACATGCGAGACCTACAAAGAGATATATGATTCACAGTTTAAAAAAGAGTCGGATATGACCAGACAAAAGGAGGTGTAGAGTATGGCTATGGATAATGCGAAGATGAATAAAGCAGGCACAATCCGCAAGGTATTAAGCTACATGAAGAGATATATTCCTTTGCTTGTAATTTCACTTGCCCTGTCTGTTGTTACAGTGGCGCTTACACTCTATTTTCCAATTCTCACAGGACGCGCAATTGATTTGATCGTAGGAAAAGGAAAGGTTGATTTTACGGCTATGACAGCCATCCTCACGAGAGCAGCAATAATAGTCGTCATAGCGGCAGCAGCCCAGTGGCTTACAAATATCTGCAACAACAGGATGACCTACAACATAGTGAGGGATATAAGACGTGATGCATTTTTAAACATTGAAAAAATGCCACTTTCCTATATTGACAGCCACTCACACGGTGATATGGTCAGCCGTATCATCGCCGATGTAGATACATTTTCAGAGGGACTTTTGATGGGCTTCACACAGCTCTTTACGGGAATTGCAACAATAGCAGGCACGCTTATTTTCATGCTTACAATAGATGTGAAGATATCATGCATTGTAGTGCTCATCACACCTCTGTCACTTTTTGTGGCAAGCTTTATCACTAAAAAGACTTATTCCATGTTCCAGCTACAGACAAGAACAAGGGGAGAGCAGACATCACTCATCGATGAGATAGTAGGAAATGAAAAGGTCGTACAGGCCTTCAACCATGAGGATGAAGCGCTTGAACAGTTTGACGAGATAAATGACAGATTACAGAAATGCTCACTGAGGGCAACATTTTTCTCAAGTCTTACAAATCCGTGTACACGTTTTGTCAACAGTCTTGTGTATGCCGGAGTCGGAATTTTTGGTGCCATGAGTGCACTCACCGGCGGAATCACAGTAGGACAGCTTTCATGCTTCTTATCATACGCCAACCAGTACACCAAGCCGTTCAACGAGATATCGGGTGTCATCACAGAGCTTCAGAACGCACTTGCCTGTGCTGCTCGTATCTTCGAGCTGATTGAGGAGAAAAAGGAGATACCGGATGCTTCGGATGCGGTAATACTTGAAGAGGCTGACGGACGTGTGGACATAGAGGATGTTTATTTCTCATATGTGCCGGATAAAAAGCTTATCGAGGATTTCAATCTCCATGTAAAGCCTGGACAGCGCGTGGCTATCGTAGGTCCGACAGGATGTGGAAAGACGACTATTATCAATCTGCTTATGAGATTTTATGATGTAAACAGTGGAACAATTAAGGTGAGCGGACATGATATCAGAAAAATCACGCGCGAGAGTCTTCGTGACAACTATGGCATGGTGCTTCAGGAGACATGGCTCAAGAAGGGCACAATCCGTGACAATATCATAATGGGAAAGCCTGATGCCACAGATGAGGAAATCATTGCAGCAGCAAAGGCATCCCATGCCCACAGCTTTATCAGACGTCTGCCGAAGGGCTATGACACTGAAATCGGTGAGGACGGCGGCAGCCTGTCACAGGGACAGAAGCAGCTATTATGCATCACAAGAGTCATGCTCTGCTTACCGCCTATGCTGATATTGGATGAGGCTACATCATCGATTGATACACGAACAGAGATTAAGATTCAGAAGGCATTCCTTACCATGATGCAGGGCAGGACAAGCTTTATAGTGGCTCATCGTCTGTCTACCATCAGGGAAGCGGATATTATCCTTGTTATG
>OKTD01000317.1_pt1 | contig 26409 bp, 29 predicted proteins | sample 1606161 | NCBI WGS metagenome assembly OKTD01 (sample SAMEA3879527, study PRJEB24766) | human gut metagenome | biome: human-associated habitat; feature: feces | place: USA | collected 1985/1987 | reverse complement strand
CTTAATCGTAGTTTTAAGAAATACGTCCCGTCGCTCAAAGCGACGGGACTTTTTTACATACAGCTTTCAATTCGATTGCCGTATTTCTTTTACTTTTTTGAAAGTTAACTTTCAAAATATTTTTCTTGACAATTTATTTGATTTGTGTTATAATAACATACAGGTGGTACGCTTATTCTTAGTTTATTTGTATTTCTTCATCAGTGCAAAAAACGATTGCTTTTATAGGTTCAAGGCTGAATTTGATGTACCCGCCATATATCCGTTGCGCTGTGCTTCTTGCACAGCGCTTTTTTTCGGTCAGCTTCTTTAATTCGTATGATAAACATATCGAAAGCATACAAATTGACCTTGCTGAGAATGCTTCAGCCTTTGACCGACCGTTTGAAGCACAGCAGTTTTATAGCTGTAACTCATCCGTAATTGCTATTGCTCGTATTTACGTCAACGTTATCCATCAGCTTTGTATTTCGCAATAAATCTTGAATTGGGCTGGATTTTATAGTATAATAGTCAGCGGAGCAGTATAACAGAATTTTACACGCAATTTCGTAAAATTAATACTTGACTAAATCGATTGTTATAATTTTACTGTTAAAAAAATACGGTCAATTTCGTAAAATGAAAATTTTTATATTTCGTTTGTAATAAAAAGTAAAAGGGTAGAGCGGTAGCACTATCCTTTTACTTTTGGAGCGCCCCTGCGCTTATCGTTATTATTATCTGTTGTGTTTGCATAAGCGTTGCATTATCTTCTTGATTATCGCTAGCAATTTGCAAGCTTAATAGAAATCTAAACCGCCTGTGGCGGTTTTCCTCTTTGCCCTTGTTTCTGGAGCTGCTGCTGTGTACTGTGTTTAATGGCAGATGTAATAATGCCGATAGCAGATACAGCACATTATTAGCCTATTTTCCACTAACAAATTACCCTCTCGAACATATCCGAGAGGGTTTTTTTATTTTTGTTTTTTATCTTCAAATTGTTTTGCAATTGTGCGTATATCACGTTTTATATCTACTATGTCTAATCCCATTTTAAAAATTACTATTATTAATCCGATTATTATAATTATTGCGATTGTGCCTATTACTCCTGTTGTATTTATGATTTGTTCTATCGTCATTTTTATCTCCTTACCAAAATTTACGTTTATCGTTTGTTAGTCCTGCTATGTAATCTATTGATACATCATAAAATTTTGCTATTTTTATTATGTCTGGAAATTTCATTTGCATATTGTTTTGCTCCCATCTTGCGTATGTTGTTGTGTGTATATTCAAAATATTTGCTAATTGTGCTTGTGTTAAGTCCATATCTTGCCTTAAATCCCTTATTCTATTTAGTAAAATTTCCACAATTTACACCTCCTTTTTTTGTGATTATAACACAAATTTGTGTTATAATTATAAATTAACACATTTTTGTGTTGACATAAACACATTAATGTGTTATTCTTATTACATCAAAACACATTTGTGTGTTTTGTGGGTTTTGGTCTTTGATTTGACCGTAAAAATACCCTGCGGTAGTGCGACCGCATAATAATAATATAGCATAGCCCTCGTGACTGCAAGCTGTACTGTGCAGGTGTAATGATAACGCATGGAAGAGAGTACAAGACAGGTATTATCTAATATTTTATGAAAGAGGTACGTTATATGGCTATGACGGTAATCGGTGCTTGCATATCGCAAGGTGTATGGACAAAGGACGGCAGAGACATTGTGTACAACAATTTAAAAATCTGCTATGTTGAGGATTTATCTATTATTAAGGATGATTCCGGTAATGTTACGTCCGATACCCCAAGACGTAACATTACCGGAATCATATGATATGTATCGTAATGCCGCTCGAATTGATGTAGTAAAAGCTTAGTGCTTTTCTATAAATCCTGAAAGGAGTATTTTAAATGGAAGGAGTTACAAATACTGTTATGGAAGCTCTTACAAAAGCTGTTGGCGATGTTTTCACGCTTATGGGTACTTGCTTTACACAGATTACTTCTCAGCCTGTGTTAGTCCTGTTTCTCGCAGGTAGTCTTATTTCTGTAGGCTGTGGCGCATTTGCTCGTCTTCGTCACGTTTGCTAAACGTGATAACCCCAAAAGGGGAGAGGTTAACCCCTCTCCCCTTAATTTTTTAGAAAGGTTTAATATATGGATAAAATAAAAAATTTACCTGTATTCCGTATGCTTGCATTCGCTGTTGCGCTTGCTTTGATATTATGCATTTGTTCGGTTTTTCTGCGTGTTACTGCAAGCGCAGATACTGTTACTAATGGCATTGCTTTAGATTTATCTGTTCATCAGATTGGTGCGCTTGGTAAATATCCTGTTATTGGATTACCTTCATCAGGGTTGTTAGCTGATTATATAGCTACTGCTGATTCTAATTCTACTAATAGTATTGTTGATTATTTTGTACCGTTTACGGTCTATAATGGTGTTGTTTATTATTCTGATATTCTTGCTTCTATCCATTATCGTCGTTCTTATTTTGATAATTTACCCACTTGTACTATTAACTTGGGCGGACAAATTGTTTTAAGTACTATATACGATAGCATTAAAGCGGGTAGTGATACACCTACTAAGTCAACAGATTATCGGTATTTAGAGATTTCTGCTGTTCGTAATGTTGTAACTGCACATTATACTACATATCTTAACGATTTTTATAAGTGTACTTATGCTTTTAAATCGTCTAAAGGTGATATTTTATCTGATACTAATGTTAGTAGTATTATGTACGCTCGTGTTTTAACTAGTCCTTATAATGCTACTGTTGACACTAATTCTTCATCTTATATAAAAGATACTGATTCTTTCCATGAAACTCCTGTTAAACCTACTGGTGGTAGTGAAAACGGTCGGTTTATATGTTTTGGCAATTATAAGGAGTACACATATGATGAACATTTAGCGGATATTTCATCTGGTTCAGTTTATCAGCGCAATGATTATTTAGCGTCCGAGCAAACTAAATATACTGCTTTTATGTTTGATGATACATCTTGTTTTAATTGGGCTGATGCTCGTGTAACTTCGGGTCATATAGTTATGTATCCATCTACATCAATTGCATTTAATTATTATAATGCTTCTGATTCGGTTGGTGCGGTTAAATTGCGTGTTTCTAAAACGCAAATGTTTCCTAGTTTGCGCCAAAGTGATAATCCGTTTGATGTTAGTCATTATTTTGTTATGAAACCTGCTAACAAGCATTTTTCACGTTATGTTATTATTTCTGATGGTTCGTTACGTTCTGTTCCTGCTAAATCTACTGCTACTTTCCGTTTGAATATGCAAGGTTATTGCAATATGGACTGGAATAGTTACTATCTTTGTGAAATTGTCGATGTACAATCTGATACTGTTATCTCTAGTGCAATGTTTGTTTATACTGGTAAAAATAGCGGTAAAATTGACGGCAGTAATATTAAGAACGGTAGTTTTATTTCTGTTGATTATGAATATGAAGATGGCAATAATGTTGATGATGGCAGTTTAACACCTGATGATGATGGTACATTGCCTAATTTACCCAATGGTATTAAAGATGATACTTATAATCCTAGCGGTAATTATAACTTATCTAATTTGGATATATCGGATATATTTTCTTCTTTAAATCAAGCTACTGCTTCTGTTGGTGCGTTTTTTCAAGCTACATTGAATATTATTCCTATAACTATTATGACATTGATTTTAGGTTCTTTGGCATTGTTAATTGTACTTCGTATTTTAGGACGGTGATTTTTTGAATGCGTTTTTGTTTTTTCAGAATGTTTTTATTTATGCGTATAATCTTTTAAATCAAGTTATTGATTTAGGCGGTGGTATTAAAGTTTCACTTTTTGGTATTTTTATTGGTGTTGCTTTATTAAGTCTTGTTTTTTCCGTTATTCGCAAACTTTATGATTAAGAGGTGTTTTTTATGATTTCTTTTGTATGTTCATATTCTCCTGATGTCGATTTTGAAAGTATGTGTGATGATATATTAGAGCTGCTTGACAGCTCAGATGTAGAGGAGAGTTAATATGTGTTTGATGGCTACTGTCGGTAGTAGCGGTGCAGTGTTTGCTCGGGCTTTAACTGGTCTTTCACTTACTGAATCGCTATTGCTGTTATCGTTCGGTTTGCTGATATTCTTTAGCGTTATAATGCTTATATCTAAGAGGTGATTATATGAATGAAAAACCAAAGCGTTGTATTGATGCTGTTTTAAAGCGTTGTGCAAGTTGTCCTTATGGTGTTATTGATTATCCTGATTGGGTTGAAACTTATGAAGATTTAAGCGGTTGTTGTTATGATACAAGTTGTATGTATGGCTATGAAAACGATATACCGACACCTGAAGAAGAAAAAGCATTTGCTGATTTTATAGAAAGGATACGCAATAATGGCTGATATTGTAAATACATTGCTTACTTGGTTCGGGTATCAGACACCTGATACCATAGCTACATTTTTTGATAACATTGTTAGGTTGTCAATCGGTTTAGGTCTATGCCTTTTCATTTTTAAGGGTGTATTCCGTCTTGCTGGAATAAGAGGTATGATATGAATGTTTTGATTGCTTGTGAAGAAAGTCAAACATCTTGTATTGAATTTCGTAAGCTCGGTCACAATGCGTTTTCGTGTGATATTCAAGCTTGTTCTGGTGGGTTTCCTGAGTGGCATATTAAAGGTGATTGTTTATCTTTAATTGATGGCTCTTGTTCGTTTTTTACTTGTGATGGTGTTAATCATTATATTAGTTCTTGGGATTTGATTATAGCTCATCCACCATGTACATATTTATCAAGAGCTGGTAGTTGCCGAATGTTTCCCCGTCCGCATGTATTAAATTATGACCGTTATGAAAAAGCTATTGCTGCTCGTGATTTTTTTATGCGTATTTATAATTCTTGTTGCGAGCATATTTGTATTGAAAATCCTGTTCCTTTGAAAATTGTTGGCTTACCATGTCACTCCCAAGTAATTCAGCCGTTTATGTTTGGTGATCCTTATTCCAAAATGACTTATTTATGGACAAAGGGTTTACCTCGGCTTATTCCTACAGATGTTTTATCTGATTATGTTTCATATATTGCAGTATGTGGGTCTTCTCAAAAAGTTCGTAGTAAATCGTTTCATGGTATTTCTAAAGCGTTTGCTACTCAATATTCGGCTGCTATTTTGTCCGGTGTTAATTATTCTTTACCTGTACAATTATCTTTGTTTGATTGGAGTTAATTATGATTATTTTAATTAAAAAGTTAATTGCGCATTTAGTGCGTTTGCCGTTGTTTATATGGCTCTTTGTTAAGGATGTGTTTAATTATATTGTCCTTAAGCAGTACAAGCTGTTTAATAAGTATGGTTTACATATTTGGGTAGCGAAATTCGGTGGCGGTAAAACGTCAAGTATGGTATATACTGCATATAAGCTCTGTAAGCGTTATCCTCAGGTTACTGTTCTTACTAATATTAACTTAAAAAATTTCCCTGCTCATACAAAGATTTTACCACTTAAAACGGTTGATGATATTCTTTCTGCTCCGCCGAATACGATTGTTCTTATAGACGAGATTGGTACTCTGTTTAATAGCCGTGATTTTACTAATCGCAATGCACTTCCGAAGGTGTTATTTCAGCATTTATGCCAGTGCCGAAAACGCAGAATGGTTATTTTTGGTACTGTTCAACGGTGGAATTTTTTAGATAAACAACTTCGAGATATTACTACTTCGGTTAAGGTTTGTAAGTCTAATTTTGCAGACCCTTTTACACGGATTACTACAGTTACCAGTTATGATGCTGTCGAGTATGAGCAGGCTTTTAGCAATCCTATGCTTAAGATACATGCTACTGATATAGATGTACATTTACAGTTTGATAAGATACGTCAACTATATGATACTTCGCAGTTAGTCGATAATATGTTAAAAATGGAATATGACGATGATACTACTGTATTAGCTAATCAAGGTTGTGGTATTGGTCTCGGTGTTCCTATGAATCGTAAAGATAGAAAACGTGTTCAAAGGCATATAAAAAGCACTATTTAAGGTGGGGGGCAAGGCGCTCCCCCTCGGGGGCGCCTTATACTTGATAATAGCCCCCTAATTACATCACTTTTAATTTTTTGGGGTTTAAAATTTATGATGTATAATACAAAAATCAAGATTTACTGTGATGGTACGACTAACACAGTTTATTGTAATAAATTCGTATTTGGTAATCGGGAAATTAAAGATACCGATACAAAATACGAGCATATTTCAGAACGTTATGCGTTTGATTCGGGTTATCTGATTCCGGATAAGCAAAATTTAGTTGATGATTATTATATTCATAACGATTCTGTTAGATATGATTACGACAAGGAACAACGTCACTTATCTCAAGAGCGGTCTTTAACTCGTACCGATAAAATAAAAGCTGCTCGGGATAAAGTGCATGATATTGTTTATCAGAATGATTTTAAGTATTTTGTTACATTTACATTTCGTGATGATTCGGTTGTTGATAGAACTAGTCCGGTTGTTGTTATGAAGAAATTACGTAATTTTCTTTCTAATGCCGTACAGCGCAAAGGGCTTAAGTATGTTCTTGTTCCTGAGTTTCATAAAGATGGAGAGGGCATACACGCACATTTGCTTATAAATGATTGTGGTTTGCATTTGGTCGATAGTGGTCGGCGCATTTTTAACGGATATGCTTATAAGATTGATACACTTAAACGTAAGCATATTTTTGTTGACGGTCTAAAAACTGTTTATAATATATCTGATTGGTCTTTCGGATTTTCTACGGCAATATTGCTTGACAATGAACGTTTGAGGGTTTCAAATTATGTTACTAAGTACATAACCAAAGGTAACGATAAGATTTTTGGACGGTACTATTGGAGTTCTCGCAATCTTGTTAAATCTACAAATGTTATATTTACTAATACCGATTATAACAGTTTAAATTTGAAGGAGTATACTCCTGTTTTCGGCTGTTCGTTTAAATATGAACGTCAGTTGTTGTCTAATGCTGATTTTAAGAATGAATGGGATAAGTATCCTGATATTGATTATGGAGCTATAGAATGGGAAAAGCGTTAAATGATTATTATCAAAGCTACTATAAGCATCCTTTGAACGGTTATGATTCTCGTTATTTTGATTTACCACCTAAAGAGTGTCGTAATTGTATCTGTTACTATTGTTATAATAAGCTTTGTCCGCGCTGTGTCGGTTATCGTTTTAGTTTAGCTGGTAGTAGGTGCGTCAAAGAAAAAAAAATACGTTCTAAAGATATGATACCGCATCGGTGCGACAAGTGTTATTTCTTATGGGACAAGAAAAAGCCTATATATGATTGTGATTTTTATGTTAATTTTCGCCGTAAGAGAGAGTTATATACATTAGTGCGTGTTCATAAGAAAAAATCTGAACTTGAAATATTAATTGATAAGATTAGTAAACTTGAAAAACTTGTTGAAGAATTGTATAATAGTAGTAGTAAAAAATAACATTGAATTTCGTAAAATTAATATTTTACGAAATTAGAAGCGGTAAAAAACGAAAGGCGCACAAAAATGGCATATAACATAGATTTCAGACAAGCTACATCGGACGCACCGGCTTGCCTTACCGAATACCTGAATTATCTTACGACAATCAAAAACCGTTCACAGCTTACTGCGTTGAACTATTATACCGACTTGCGTATGTTTATGCGTTTTCTCAAGGTCAAGAACAAGCTGGTTGATGCAAATGAGGATTTCTCCGAGATAAAAATCTCAGACCTTGACGATAAATACATAAAGGCTGTGACCCTTACGGACGCTATGGAGTTTCTCAGCTTTACTGTAAGTGAACGTTCCAATCAGGCAAAGGCTCGCTCACGCAAGGCTGTATCTCTGCGGCAGTTCTATAAATTCCTCACAAATAACAAGGCGTGGTTTGCGGCAAGCCCGATGCTGAACCTGGAGCTTCCTTCGCCTAAAAACGCACTGCCCAAGCACCTCACGTTGCAGGAATGCGGTCAGCTTCTGCACGAGGGCTTCAAGGAGTTTTCAAGCTGGATGGATTACCGTGACTATGCGATGATTATAATGTTCCTCAACTGCGGTATGCGTCTGAGCGAGCTTGTCGGAATAAACGTGAATGATTTTGTCGAAAACATAGACCCGTCACAACCTGATGTAAAATATCTTTCCGTGAAGGTTCTGGGCAAAGGCAACAAGGAACGTATCGTCTATCTCAACGAGCAATGCGTCGATGCTGTTACCAAGTACACCGAAGCAAGAAAATCCGTTGCAGACCCTAAGGAAAAAGCTCTGTTTATAAGCAAACGTGGCAACCGCATCACAAACCGCCGTGTCGAACAGATAATCGACGACCGCCTTAAAGCCTGCGGACTTGCCGGTAAAGGAATTTCCGTTCATAAACTGCGTCATACGGCGGCTACGCTTATGTATCAGAATGGTGTTGATGTCCGTGTGCTTAAAGAGGTCCTCGGACACGAAAACCTCAATACCACCCAGATTTATACCCATGTGGTAAATACTCAGCTCCGTGACGCTATAAACTCAAATCCGGTAATGGATATAAAAAACGATCTGCCCGAACCCGATTTGAAGCAGAATGAGGATAAGAATAGCAAGTAATTTCGCTATAACTTAAATTTTACGAAATTAGCACTATAATAATTAAAACGACCGCCGCTGTTTGATTAAAACTGCGGCGGCATATTTTATTCACTTGTTACTTCTCTGAATAATCCCTTGCATCCGAGCAGTACATCTCTGTAGGTATCGTCAAAGTTCCCCGTGTACCAAGGATCCGCAATGCTTCCGTCTATCCCTGCGTGTGACAACAGCAGACTTACCTTGTTTTCGGGATCGCTTCTGATGATACGCATTATATTGCGTATATTCATCTCGTCCATAGCGATTATGTAATCATACCTGTCATAATCTGACTTTGTAAGCTGTACTGCCCTCTTTTTATCGCAGGATATTCCGACCTCCGCCAGCTTTCTTTTAGTGCCGTAATGCACAGGATTGCCGATTTCCTCGGTACTGGTCGCACACGAAGCGATGACGAATTCATCGGACTTCCCTGCCTTTGCGACTATATCCTTCATTACAAATTCCGCCATAGGTGAACGGCAGATGTTGCCGTGGCAGACAAATAGTATTTTGTACATCGGTAAATTCCTTTCAGAAGGCTTTGTATTGCGTTATTTTGCCGCATTTTGCGTACTGGCAGATTTTACGGATTTGCGGTTGATTTCACAGAAACACGGCAAATCGGGGCAAATTGCGGATGTGTGTAGTAGTCAGATAGTAGTAAAAATCTGCGGGTTTACTACTAAGGATTTTGCGCAAGGTTGTACAAGCCTCACAAGTATCACTATTCCCAATAACGTGACCATTATTGGAAGCAGTGCATTCGAAGGTTGTACAAGCCTTACAAGTATTACAATTCCGGACAATGTTACCTTAAATCAGGATAATTCAGAAGCAATGCCTTGTTCATTCGTTCCCCGCTGCGGTCTCGTTTAAGTTTAGTTGTCGCATAGCATCAAGAACCCTATCTAAAACAGGGTCAAGGTCTTTTTCACGATAATCTTTACCGCTTTTATCATTACTAGCCCAACCTCGATTTCGTTGATTTTGTTGATTTTGTTGATTTCGTGGATATTTATTTCCATCGCCGTGATAAGTCCAAATCCAGATAAACCGCTTACCGGACCGAAGCGAATACCAAAAAGCTCCTGTACCCTCGTTTCCACATATCAATTCCTCTTTGCCAAATTTGTTAGCGAGATTTTTCTCGAAGTTAGTCGGTCTTTTGCTCTTGACTTGAAAAACCACTATATCCGGCTCCAATACTTCTATTTCACTGAACAAAATCTCTTGGCAATGCTCTTTCATTGACTCAGAGTGCGGACGACCTTTGGGATTATCACAAAAAGCGCACTTGTAGCAGTTAAGCAACGCAAAATATTTCATAGTTTCAACATAGTCCTTAAGACAATTTTTTAACACGCTGTCCGGTCGTTCCTTGCCAATATATGGACTTAATAAATACGCCAAAACATATCTTACGCCTTTGTAATGGGGATTGTAACACTTGTCGGTTTCCGTCCTTTCAATTCCCTGATGTCCGTTAAGTCCCTCTAAACCCACAAAAACTATTTTCGGGATTTCAGTTTTTTCACCATACTTTGCGCCCACCTTTGCTTTATCAAATCTGAACATGCAGCTTTTAGAAATGCCTTTTTCACATTCCCTAAAGAATTGGCAGCCGCCGTTGCCATAGTATTCTGTGTAGAGGGCTTCAAGCCTGCTTTCATAATCGCATTTCATTGAAATGGTCCTCCTAATCATAACAGAAATAATTGTAATGGTGCAATTACATTATACAGTTTTTCTATAAAATAATCAAGTTATAATAATTCTTAGTATTATGAAATATAGCATATCCGTACATAATAAAAACCATCCTCCAAACGGGCGGTTTCCATTATTCCCCACGGTCGCAGGTTTCACTGGTCGAGATGACACATATCAATGTTTTATTATACAACATCATTTTTATTACCATAGAAAAACTTCAAAAGCATAATTCTGAAGTTTCACATTACCTTTTCGCTAATCAACAGATAGTAGTATTTTAGTAGTTTAAGGCTTGCTCAACCACTACATCTTGCACCGATTTGCCCAACCAACAGCCACCAAGGAAACTGATACCCAACTCCTGCCGTGGCAGACGAAGAGTATTTTATACATAATTAAAACCTTCCTTCAATATTAGAACCGCAGAATCGTTGTCGGCTATATCTGCTTAAAATATGTCAGTTTATCTTTGGCTGTATATGTGTTTGTGCTGTTGCAAAGCAAATAGCCACACTTTTCGTATAATTTTCGTGCAGGATAATTATCCGTTGTAGTATGTATTTTAACGCATAGTTTTCCCTGCTTTTTAAAAAAACTTTCCGCATATGAAACGGCATATTTACCTATACCCTTTCTTTGAAATGCGGAAGCTACAGCAAGTATTGAAATCCACCCGTCATTGCCGTCTTCAAGTCCGTTGATTTTCAGGTATCCGCACGGCACCGCACCCTTACGAATCAAAAAATGTTTTTCGTCAGTATCATTCGCAGAAATCAAACTGCACCATTCGCTATAAGGGATTATCTCGCTGTGAAGCAAATGAGCGTTTTCGTTAAAAATATCGGTTATATATCTTGCTTCGTTTTTTTCTGTAACCTGAGCAGCATTGAATGTTACAATCGGTTTCTCAAACATTAATTGACCGCTGTTTATAAGATTATTAAAAGTCTTATATTCACATTCGGTAAATCCGTATTCTCTTTGTAAATGCAGTGATACTTTATTATCAGGCTCTACATAACATCTCAATGTGTGACACCATTTATCAGACAGTGCCTGTTCGGCGGTTTCAAGCAATCTTTTCGATATACGCTTGCCTGTGTAATCAGGTACAACGAACAAATCGCCATAGTACCACAAACCTGCATCTTCGGCATTTTGTATACAGAACATCCCGCCTACAACATCACCTGTTTCATTCAGAGCGATAACATTGAAGCAATCGTTTTTGATCTTGTTATCATAATTGAATCTGACGATACTGTCAGCCCATTCAGGCTTGTTCCATAATGCTGTTGCGATTTTTTCAGCAAGCGTAGTTGTGATAAATTCTCTTACAGTGACAGTTATTTTTCCACTGTCTGTTGCGTTGCTACAATCCGGTTTATCCGCTTTGATAAAATTCAATTTGTTCATAATAACTCCTTATATAAAAACAGTGTTCCCGATAACGAGAACACTTTGAATTTTATCATTGCACAATTGCTATATCAAAAGCATAAATGTGAATGACAGTTATTCCCGTTATCTCCAATAATTGATTTCATGTCATTCACCTGCCTTTCTTTGTTTTTTATTATATTAAAACAAAATCTATATGTCAACATTTCAGCCATATTACACCTGAACTCATCTTCATTTCGTAATAATTTTAATTTTACGCAATATATTCTTCGCCACACTATTCGATTGCCTCGTCAAGCCATTCCTTTCAACAAATTCGACACAATTCGCAGGATTTTTTTATATTTTTCAATCTTCGTGCTTGAATTTATTGACATTTAAAGATAAAATATGATATTCTTTAAGAGATAAATGTAATTATTTTGTATCAGAGGTATAAATTTCGGGGAGATGTTATTTTTGATAAGAAAGAATTTTGCTTACCTTGTAATCGTCACGGCAACATTGATAGTTATACTGTCCGCTTATACTTACAATGCCATTTCATCGAAGCTTATCTTCAAAGAAAGCGCCACTCACCTTAACGAAATATATTCTCAGGTCGGTAACTCGCTGAGCAATCTGTTAAGCGAAAACTGGAACGCTATGGATATGTGGCTACCTTATCTTGAAGACACCGATGACGATAAGAAAATTAGGACTTACATTGAAAATATCAGACGTATCGGCGCATTCACGGATTTTTACTTTCTTGATAAGGACGGAAGCTATTGTACGGTTGACGGTAATACCGGCAGGATGGATCTCGGAAGAAATATGAGAATTCTTATGGAGGAGGGCAAAAACGTAGTATCCGATACCGCTCTCATTGACAGGTCGGAGCTTATCGTGTTCGCTGTTCCCTGCCCCGAAAACAAGTACGGCGACTTTTCGTATTCCGCTATAGCAATCAGCTTTAACAACGATGACATCATATCCTTGCTAAGCTCAAACACATTCAATAATATGGCTACAAATTACATAGTTTATCCTGACGGAAGGGTTGTAGTAAACAATAGGGGCGAACACGGCGATGAATTAAGCAACTTCTGGCGGATGCTTGCAGACAGCTCGGATAATCTGTCGCAGGATAACATTCAGCCTTACATTGCCGAAATATGCTATAACGAATCAGGGGTAAACAGGCTTACGCTCGGCGGTAAAGCATATTATCTGGCATATCACAGCATAGGCTTCAAGGACTGGATACTTATCGGTATTGTTCCGTGTTCTGTAGTAAACGAAAACATCAACCGCCTGCAGACGATAACAATGTCTGCAAGCGTCAGTGTGATCGCGCTTATCTGTACTCTGTCCGTTTTATATCTCATCCGTAAAAACTATCTCAACCTCAGGAAAAAGGACAGCGAGATAAAATACAGGGAAGAATTGTTTTCCGTGCTTTCAAATAACGTTGACGATATATTTCTTATGCTGAACACAGAGGATTTCTCAGTAGGATATGTCAGCCCCAACATAGAAAGAATACTCGGCATTTCTCAAAGCGAGGCTATGTCGGACGAAAGCATAATAGAAAACTCGGCAGTGACGGATAAAGACGAGAATATCAGAGAAAATCTCATCCGTATGTCTGTCGGTGAGCGTAAAGAGTGGGAAAGAAAATATGTGCGCAGAAACAGCGGAAATGCCTGCCTGTTTCATATAACCGCACTCAGAAACAAGATTGACGGAGAGGATAGATATATCCTTGTACTGTCTGACCGCACCAAAGAACGCAAGACAAACCTTGCACTGCATAGTGCAGTCAACGAAGCCAAAAAAGCAAACAATGCCAAAAGCTCGTTCATCTCAGGCATTTCTCACGATATACGCACTCCTCTCAGTGCGATAATCGGTTTTGCCTCCCTTGCCGCAAATGAGGAAGGAAATTCTGCGGCGACAAAGGAATATATCAATAAGATTATCACATCGGGAAATCAGCTTCTCGGCCTTATAAGCGATATTCTCGATATAAGCGTAATAGAAAGCGGCAGACTGACATTCAATATCACCAACGTGGATTTGTCACGCCTGTTTTATGAGATAAGAACGGTAATAAGCAGCATTGCGGCTGAAAAGCAACATAATCTGACGATAAGTATGCACAATGTGACCCACGAGATTGTGCGTTGCGATAAGCACAGATTTGAACAGCTTATAATGAACTTCCTTTCAAATGCGATAAAATTCACACACAACGGCGGCAATTTTTCTCTTACGCTTACCGAAACGGATGACGGCAAAAAGGGTGTTCCGGAATATGAGATAAGGGTCAGGGACAACGGCATAGGTATGAGCGAGGAGTTCACCAAAAAGATATTCGAGCCGTATGAACGTGAGATGACCGACAAAAATATAGGCGGAACGGGACTCGGTATGCCCATTTCAAAGAGAATAGTCGATGCCGCAGGCGGAAACATAACGGTAAAAACGAAAAAAGGCGCAGGCACGGAGTTTATTATAAAGCTGCAGATTGAAGCCGTAAAGGGAACGGAAAACCGTTATTCCGGTAACAGATGTCTGTCGGCGCTTATTATAAACAACAACCGCAGTCATTCGGCTCAGATAGCAGAAGCGCTGGAAAAGCTGGGGATAACCTACTGTTCATACGATAAACAGGATGACAGCTTTACAGCGGACAGGCACTTTGATATTATCGTTTCCGACGCAGACCGGGTAAATAAAATCGCAGAATATATCGGCAAAAGCGACAGCGATATAACATACATAGTCACAACGGAAAATCAATCGGACTTGTCGCTTTCAAAGTATCCGGGCGCAGTAAAAGGCGTATGTCTTATACCGCTTCTCACCTTTGATTTAAAACGCATATTATCGGAGCATTGCAAAGGATTTACAGACAATTTCAGCGATAATAATCCCGGTCATTGTGATGAGCTTGACAATTCGTCAAGAACGCTCAGCGGAAAATACATTCTTCTTGCCGAAGATGTAGAGGTAAACGTTCAGATAGTAAAAGCGATGCTTGCCAAATATAACGTAAACATCGAGGTCGCAGCAAACGGCAGAAAGGCGCTTGAAATGTTCTGCCGCAATCCAGACTATTACTATGATATTATCCTTATGGATCTGCGGATGCCGTTAATGGACGGCTTTCAATGTGCGAAAGAAATAAGAAATATCCGAAGCGAATATGCAAAAACAGTACCGATAATCGCAATGACAGCAAGCGCATTCAGCGAAGATGTGAACAAGGCGAAACAGTGCGGAATGACCGCCTTTCTTACAAAGCCGGTCAACAGCGATGAGCTTTCCCGTACGCTGACGCAGGCAGTTTCCGAAGAAAACGTATAATTCATTCTTAACAAATCAGACGTATTTTCATATAATGTAATATTACAGCTGAAAGGCGGAAAATATGAAATACGAAAAAGAATTTACGGTTGCGCTCGCCGGCAATCCCAATGTCGGCAAAAGCACGGTTTTCAACGCTCTGACAGGGCTTAAGCAACATACGGGAAACTGGGTCGGAAAAACTGTCGGCAACGCCGCAGGCAGTTATACTTACAACAATAACAAATATCTGATAACCGACCTTCCCGGCACATATTCACTGTGCGCTCATTCTGCGGAGGAAATAATAGCCTGCAGGCATATATGCCTTGAAAAGCCCGATGTTACTGTTATCGTCTGCGATGCATCTTGTCTTGAACGAAATCTGAATCTTGTACTGCAGATAACCGAAATCACGTCTAAAGCAGTGCTGTGCGTGAATATGATGGATGAAGCGGAAAAGAAAAACATAAAAACCGATATAACTAAGCTGTCACAACAGCTTGGGATACCTGTAGCGGCAACATCGGCACGGAGCAAAAAAGGGCTGGATAAACTGATGCAGGCAATAGAAAGCGTTGCACTTAGCAAGGAAAGCAACGATATAACGCTTGTTTACACAAGCCGTATAGAAAACGCAATATCACAGCTTTTTCCGCTTACCGAAAAAATAGAAACAGACAGCAGGACAAAGCGTTTTATATGTCTTAAGCTCCTTCAGGGCGACAGCGATACGGTAGACAGCCTGTGTAAAAAATACGGTACAGACGAAAATTATCTCAAAGCGCTTATATCCGCCGCAGACAGACTGACCGACAACAGTTTTACCGATGAGATAATTTCCTGCATTTTTATAACCGCTGAAGGAATTGCGGCGGAATGTGTAAAACATAGTGCCGATAAAAAATATGTCCGTGACAGGAAAATCGACAGGATACTTACCGGAAAACTTACGGGAATACCCATAATGCTGCTTATGCTGTTTATCATTTTATGGATAACAATAACAGGTGCGAATTACCCGTCTGCCTTGCTTTCGGAGCTTTTCGGAAAGGCTGAATCACTGCTTTATAGCGCCTTATTGTCAATAGGTACTCCCGTAATGCTGAACAGCGTTCTCACCGAAGGGATATTCAGAGTGCTTGCGTGGGTGGTATCGGTAATGCTTCCTCCTATGGCGATATTCTTTCCGCTGTTCACCATACTTGAAGATTACGGAATACTACCCAGAATAGCATTCAATCTTGACAAAGCGTTCAAAAAGGCGGGAGCGTGCGGTAAACAGGCTTTATGTCTGTGTATGAGTCTTGGCTGTAATGCCTGCGGAATAACGGGTGCAAGGATAATCGACAGTAAACGTGAACGGCTTATAGCGATTATAACTGCATCAATTATGCCCTGTAACGGAAAATTTCCGACTATCATAAGCATTATCACAATGTTTGCTATCGGTGTGCCGGCTGTCGCAGGCTCGGATTTTTTGGCGGCGCTCCTGCTGTGTGCCGCTATAGCCGCCTCGGTTGCCGTTGTTATGCTGTCGTCACGTTTCCTGTCAAAGACATTACTAAAAGGAATGCCGTCATCGTTCACGCTTGAGCTTCCGCCATACAGAACACCGCAGTTTGCAAAGGTCCTTGTCAGAGCGTTTCTCGACAGGACGCTGTTCGTTCTCGGCAGAGCGGTAATTGTCGCTATCCCTGCAGGGCTAATTATATGGCTGATGGCGAATGTTACTGCAGGCGATGCTTCGCTGTTGTCACACTGCACAGAGTTTCTTGACCCGTTCGGCAGAATGATGGGACTTGACGGCGTTATATTGCTTGCATTCATACTCGGCTTTCCTGCAAATGAGATAGTTGTACCTATTATCATAATGGCATACTCAGAAGGTACAGCGCTTACCGAAATATCGGAGCTGTCCGCACTGAAGGATTTGTTTATATCTAACGGCTGGACTGCTGTAACGGCGATATGTATGGTGATATTTGTACTGTTCCATTTTCCTTGCTCGACATCCTGCATTACGGTATATAAGGAAACAAAGAGCCTTAAATGGACAGCGGTGAGCTTTGCCCTGCCGACCGTTATCGGAATAGCACTTTGCATAGCGGTAAACGGTATATGCACATTATCGGGAATAGCGTAAAAACGAAATACCCACGCAGGATTTATCACTGCGTGGGCATTTTCTTTACGCTGTTTACGACACGTTCTCCACATAATACTTCGCCTGAGCGTTGTACATTTCGGAATAAATACCGCTTTCGATTTTCACAAGCTCTTCGTGCGTACCGTACTCCTTTATCGTATCATCGGCAAATACGGCGATTTCATCGCAAAATTTACAGCTCGACAGCCTATGCGATATGTAGATAGCGGTCTTGCCGCCGACAAGCTCGTTGAAGTGCTTGTATATCTCATATTCGGCTACAGGGTCGAGTGCCGCTGTAGGCTCGTCAAGTATTACTATCGGGCTGTCACGATATAAAGCACGGCAGATAGCGGTTTTCTGCTGCTGACCGCCCGAAAGCTCAGTGCCGTTTTCATCATAGCTTTTGAATATTGTCGTGTCGAGTTTGTTTTCAAGCTTCATTGCATCATCATATAAGCCTGCCATTTTGAGCGTCCTTATCAGCTTTTCCTCGTCCTCCTGCTCGTCAAGTATTATGTTCTCCTTAAGGCTGAAAGCAAACAGCTCGAAATCCTGGAATACCACCGAGAACAGTTTTCTGTACTCGCTGTCCGAGTAATCCTTGATATTGATATTATCTATCAGTATCTCACCGTCTGTTACGTCATACATTCGGCAAAGGAGCTTTATAAACGTTGTCTTACCCGCACCGTTAAGTCCGACTACAGACAGATGCTCGCCTTGTTTAATAGTGATATTGATATTTCTGAGGACATAATTTTCACTTCTCGGATATTTGAAGCTTACATTTCTGAACTCAATAACGTGTTCGCCGTCCGAAACAGGCTTATCGCCCTTTGTCATTCTGTCGGAAATTGCATCAAATTTCAGATATTCATATGCGTAACCGCACGCCTTTACCGTAGCCGCAATGTTGTCTACAATGCTATACAGTCCCCAGTAGAGCGTTGACGCCGATGAAACGCACATTGTAAAATCACCGAGTGTAATCGCTCCCGTCAGTGCCTTAAAGCCTATGTAGAAATATGAAAGCCCGTCACGCAGTCCGTTTGTGAGATTTGAATACTGCAAATATTTATACTGCGCTTTGTACTGCTCCCTGAACGTGTCTATAGTTTCATTGCTGTAGTAATCCGCTTTATCGCACATCATATCCTTACTGTCAAACAGCCTTACCTCCTTGCCGTTTGACGGGTTGGACAGCTGATAGAAGAAATACCCGAAAAGGCGATTGATTTTAGACAGCTTCTTGAAATATTCTATATCAAGCTTGTTGCTCTTATTTGTGAATATCGTGATAAGAACAAGCGATATGATCTGTATCGGCAGAAGAAGCGGACAGGTAACTGCGATTATCGCTATAACGCCGAGTACGTTCACCCCGTTTGAAACGATATTGAAGAAACCGTTCAGTATTCCGACTACTCCGCCGCTATACCACGACATACCCTCTTTCGCCTTGTTCATCTGATCGAGCGTGTCGGGGTCTTCGGTATGCTCAAAATCCATCTTCATTACCTTTTCGGACAGCCCTACTTCAAAATACTCGTTGAACCACTCGGAATAAACATTCTTTATCTCATTTACAAGATAGTTGATAAGTGCCGCAAGCAAGGTCACACCGACTATAAGCGCAATGCAGAATATCGCTGTAGGTATATGCTCCTCAGCTTTACCGCCGCCGATTATTGCGGCGATCTCATCTACAAGATATTTTGACGAGATGATATTAACCATTGTCTGCGAAAACGAAACCACCACCTGCAGCGCATAAGCAATAAACAGCTGAGGCTTATTCTTTACTGCCGTTTTCAGCATAAATTTAAGCGTAGGCAGTATCTTTTTCTCTTTTTCTTTACGCATTGACAGCCACCTCGCTTTCGTTGTTGTCAATATAATACTGAGCCTGGACATTGAACATATCAGCGTATTCTCCGCCCTTGTCCATAAGCTCGCTGTGAGTTCCGTACTCGACTATACCGCCGTCCTTGAACATAGCGACCTTGTCGCAAAACTGTGTAGAGCTTAATCTGTGGCTGATATATACCGCTGTCTTGTTACCGATGAGCTTGTCAAAGTCGCCGTACAGCTTGCTTTCCGCAAGTGCGTCAAGTGCCGCCGTAGGCTCGTCAAGGACAACTACAGGCGCATTTTTATATAATGCTCTGGCAAGCGCCAGCTTCTGCTTTTCGCCGCCCGACAGATCAACGCCGTCATCGTAAACGATCTTTAGTATCTCGGTATCCATACCCTTTTCAAGTTCAGACAGCTTATTCTCAAGTCCCGAATCAATAACGCACTGCCTCGCCTTCTCCTTATCCGATTTATCCGCACTGCTCATTGAAACGTTCATATACAGAGGAAATGCGAACAGTTCCACCTCCTGAAAAGCAGGCGAGAATATCTTATAATAGCTGTGCTTGTTGTACTGCTTTATATTGACACCGTTCAGCAGTATCTCGCCCTCTGTCACCTCATACAGCCTTAACAGCAGCTTTATAAAGGTAGATTTTCCTGCGCCGTTAAGTCCTACCACCGCAAGCCTCTCTCCTGCGTTAAGAGTGATATTGACGTTTTTAAGTGCATACTTTTCAGCCTTCGGATATTTGAACGAAACATTGCAAAACGTAAATTCATAGCTGTCGCACTGCGGAACATCAATTCCTTTGTCGTCCTTATCACCGCAGTCAGCATCCATAAAGCTGCGGAAATCGTCATATTCCCTGCTCCTTGCAAGTAAGTCCGATACAGCGTTAAGGAGCTGATTTGTATAATCGAAGAACGTCATTGACGATGCAAGGTACAAAGTGAAATTGCCTATAGTCATACTTCCGGTTACAACGCTGTACAAGAGCCATGCGTAAACCGCCGCCTGCACTCCTGCCCAGAGTACAGCATTTATTACAGCCGACACCGCCCATATCCTTGAATTTTTCTTCTGTGCCGCATAACGCTCTTTGTTCAGCACTTTGAACTTTTCTGTAAGCCAGTCGGCTATCCCGAACATTCTTATATCCTTAGCCGCCTCAAAGTCGCTCGTGGTATAAGAAAGATAATTATGTCTGCGCCACCACGGTGCAAGCGGATCCCACACCTTTTTCTTGCAGTAAGCATTTGTCTTGTTGGTAACAACAAATTGCAGTACCGAGCAGATAAGAATAGCAATAACGATAAAAATATTCATCGTACCGAGAATGGCGATACCGACAACGATTATCGGTATGAGCGTTAAAAGACGCACAATGCCTCTCATCATACCCTCTATGCCTTCGTTATTGCTGTTGCAGGCGTTTCCTGCTTTCTGATAGCAGTCCATAAAGTCCTTATCCTCAAGATAGCCGTAATCCACCGACATTATCTTTCGGTTCTTAAGTCCCATCTGCCTGAATCTTGCTCCGATATAAATGTGAAAGAATGAGTTGCCGTAAAGGTTCAGCATAGTAGCCGTAATCTGTATTACGGTAAATCCGCCCATAAGCAGTGCAAGCGCAGTAACGCTCTGACCTGAAGTTATCATATCAATAACGAACTTTGATATGAACGACCACAGATACTGCATTATCGGCGCACAGATTATGCTGATTATTATAACAGGTATAAACCTGTGTGAATAGTTTAGCATTGATTTTAATGCGTGAATGCTGTTGCTGAAAACGCCGTATTCCTTATGATAAGGATTGGTGTTTTTCTCTTTCTCTTTATTTTTCTTCATTTTTCTCTCCCATTTTTATAAAACTCATGTCCTTTCGGTCAAAGAAAGGATAATCACGGTTGTTTACGCTTGTCTGATAACCATGCGGCTGATTGAGTACGGCAAACGCACCTGTCAGCAAAATAAGCATTTCAGGCAAGTAGTTTCTTACTCCGTATACTTTTTCTTTACCGTTGTCGGCGCAAAGCACGCTTATTTCGATTATCTCTTTGTTTGAGCCGTTGATGCTCAAAAGATACTGAAGCGCTTTTTCTATCTTTTCTTTCGGATAGCCGAGATGAGTTGCTATGGTCGAGGCACCGGCTACCTCGCCGTTATCAAGAGAAAGAAGATACATTACCACCTTTAAGTTCATCTTATCTCCTAAGAACCTGAACAGCTCCGACAGCTTATCAATATCCGAAAACTGTTTTGCGAAGCTCTCCGGCTGTTCTATAAATGTAAAATAGCGGAAATCCTTATTAAGCCGCATATACGTCACACCTGTATTACAGGTGCACTCGGAAGCAACCGTGCCGTTTGAATCTTTAAAATCGGGAATATCATAGTAATAGCGGCATTCACGCCACGCAGTCAGCTGCATAGCCCAGATTATGTTAAGGTAACTTTTAAGCCACTCAGCACAAGAATCCTGATTGCTGTCGGCTATAGCCCGCATATGATTTAATACCTGTTGTTCAAACGAACACCTTTCCTCTCCTCTGCCGTAAAGATTGTCTATAGAAACATCGAAGATGTCCGCTATCTTAGGCAGTAAATCGCTGTCGGGATAGCTACCGTTTTCCCATTTTGATACCGCCTGTGCGGTAACGCCGAGTTTGGCGGCAAGCTGTTCCTGCGTGATACCGCTTTGCTTTCTGAGCTTCTGTAACTGCTTTGAAAAAACCGTTTCCATATCAATTCCTCCTTGTTTGCATTAAGTTTAACACAAATAGCAGTTGTACGCAACATATATTTCAGCATAAAATTCAAGTATTAGTTTATAAAAGCGGCAAATCCAACCGAAGTCATAAAAACGGAAAAGAAAAAAGCGGAAAACGTATTGCTCTGCCGCAGTTTATTAAGCTTTGATAATCAGAATGCGAAATAATCAGGAGCGGAATCGCCCGTAACAGGAGCGAATCCAACGATAGGACCGATCTCATCGGGACCGTCAGCCTCAAATACAGTACCGTATTTGTCATTAGTGGCAATGTCGAAGAATTTTCCGACAACACCCTCTTTAATGATAGCGCCATTTGAAAGATATATCTTTCCGTCTACGGTTTTTACTTCCTTGAGTACTTCTCCGTCTTACTCCGTAATATCTTTTGTAAATGCGTTGTTCAAAAATAACATACCTTTGCGTCCTTTCACTGAAGATTATTTTTCTGTGAGAGCGTTCAGTTCTCTTGCAAGCCGTGCTACAGGCAATCCTACAACGTTGTAGAAATCGCCGTTTATACGTTTTACAAACATAGCGCCCTTTTCCTGGATGCCGTAAGCACCCGCTTTGTCCATAGGCTCACCGCTTGCTATATACTGCCGTATCTCATCGTCGCCGAGCGGATAGAATTCCACCTCGGTCTTTTCATAAAAATTTATTTGCTTATCGGGAGAAATTACGCATACTCCCGTAAGTACCGTATGTGTTTTGCCTGACAGCTTTTTCAGCATATTAAATGCGTCCTGTTCATTTCCAGGCTTGCCCATTATCTCGTTACCGAGCGCCACAACAGTATCCGCTCCGATAACCGTATTATACGGATATTTTTCGGCTATCTCCTCTGCTTTCTGTCGGGATAGCATAAGCACTGCGTCTGACGGTGATGTACCGCTCGTTATCTTCTCTTCCTTTACGGCAGGAACGGATAAAAAATCGAAGCCTGCCAGCGTCATAAGCTCAATTCTGCGTGGAGATTTACTTGCCAGTATCAATGTTGTTGTACTTTTCACCGTAAACCTCATCGTAATTTGCTATACATTCCTTGATGATCTCAACCGCAGCCTTGTGACCCATTACCTCATTGACCGCAGTTTCCTTGCCCTCAAGCTGCTTATATACCTTGAAGAAGTGCAGCATTTCGTCAAAGATGTGCGAGGGTAAGCCCTCAATGCTTCTGTAAGAGTTATAATTGGGATCTTCAAACGGGATAGCTATTATCTTCTGATCCATCTTTCCGTTATCTATCATATTTATAACACCGATAGGATAGCACTGTACAAGCACAAGCGGAACAAGAGGCTCGTTGCACAGAACAAGCACATCAAGCGGATCTCCGTCGTCTGCAAGCGTCTTAGGGATAAATCCGTAGTTTGCGGGATAATGTGTCGATGTATACAGTATTCTGTCGAGTATAAGCACTCCCGTCTTCTTGTCAAGCTCGTACTTTGACTTACTGCCCTTTGAAATCTCAATGACAGCTAAAAAGTCATTGGGAGTTACTCTTTCGTTATCAATATCGTGCCAGATGTTCATAAAATTAACCTTTCTTAGCGTTAACGCTACTAATGTATCTATTATACAACTATATTAACAATTTTTCAAGCGATTTTTGCATTTATTTGAAATATTTTTCAAAAAAACTAAAATGCCGAAAATTGAAATATCTAAACGCAATATTACGCTTTCTCAAACGCTCTGAGCGTCTTTATAGCAATAACCGCAACGAGAAGTCCGCTTGCCGTCCATATAATCGGTTCGGATATACATACGCCGAAATAACCGCATACGGGGATAACCGCAACTACAGTCACTATCTTCCATATCATCTCGACAATGCTTGCCCCTATCGGAACAACGCTCTTTCCGAGTCCCTGTAGTGTACATCTCAGCGACAAAAGCGTATTCAGAGCATAGTAGAACGGCACATTTATCCTCAGATAATTGACCGCCGTATCTATAATTTCACGGTTGTCCGCAGGCGCTATCATAAGCACAAGCTGTTCTCCGAACAGATACACAATAAGCACCGCAAGCGTTGACCAGCCGTAGCCTATCAGCAGACCGTATTTTATGCTTTTCTTTATCCTGTCAAACTTGCCTGCGCCGAGGTTCTGGCTTACAAATGTCACAAGCGTTGCGCTGATTGCCGAGAACGGCATGATAGTAAAGCTGAATATCTTTCTGGCGGCGGTATGAGCCGAGATTATACCCGTTCCAAGCCCGTTGATGCCGTTTTGCAGAACTATCGAGCCTATGTCAACTATCGAATACATAAGCGCCATTCCAAGTCCAGAAGCAAGAAGGCTTTTTATCTCCTCGCCGTGAAGCCTGAAATCAGACCTGCCGAGCTTTAAAAATGGGCATTTTCTGATAAGATAAACGAAACAGACAATAGCGGAGATAAGCTGTGCGATAACCGTTGCAAGCGCCGCACCGTCAACCCCCATGCCGAATCCGAATATAAACAGAAAATCCAGACCGACATTCAGTACGGCTGATATTACAAGTATTATCAGCGGTACTATGCTGTCGCCCAAAGCACGAAGAATGTTCGCTTCAAGGTTATATATAAGCGTAACTATAAGTCCGCCTGCCACTATCGTAAGATACAGCTTCGCCTGTTCAAAAATCTCAGCCGGCGTATTGAGTGCAGTAAGCAGCGGCTCAACAAACACTATACACAGCGCCATGATTAATGCTGTAATTATCGCAGAATATGTAATCATTCCTGCAACCGTGCGCCGCACCTTGTTCATATCGTTAGCACCGTAGTGCTTTGCAACAGGTATTGCAAAACCTGTGCATAAACCGTTAATAATGTTGAACATAAGCGACACCACCGCCGTTGTCGAACCGACGGCGGACAGCGATAGCTCACCGAGTTTTTTTCCGACAATTATAATGTCGACCAGGTTATACGCCTGTTGGAACAGACTGCCAAGCAGAATAGGCAGACTGAACAGGAGCATAAGCCGGATTATGCTTCCTTTTGTTAGATCTCTCATAGTTTCTTCTTTTCTTTCCGTTGCTCTTTTACTTTTCTTTTAGCTAAAAACGACTTTTTTAAGGTAATCGTTTTCGATGAAATATAGTATAACATATCGAAAGATGAGTTTCAAGTAAAAAAGGCTTGTTATAATTAATTTTTTGTGATAAAATCAGTTAGTAAAACAAAAAAGAAGGAGAGTTTCTGAACTATGGAGCCAAAAGATTACATTATTACCGAAATAAGCGGAGAGTACGCCACACTTACGGAAAAAATAAGCGGAGAAACGCTGTTCATTGCACTGGCGCTTTTACCGCCAGGCAGTGACATAGGCACAAAGCTGCACTATGAAATGCTCGAATATACTATAGAAGAATAAAGAAGAATATAGAGGGATGACCGTTATGGTATTGATGCTTCTCGTTGTCGCCTGTTACACCGTCTGCGGTCTCAGCGACAAATACTCCGTCGCAAAGCTGAAGTTTGACGGCAATTCGTTCACTTTTCTTATGGCTTTGCCTACAGCGGTGCTTTTACTGCCGCTTATGCCTTTTTCCGATATGCACTTACAGCTTTGCTGGCAGTCTGTGCTTGCGGCTGTTCTTATTATGGTGTCGAAGCTGCTTGAATTCAAGATGTCTGCACTTGTGCTTACCGAGATGTCTGCATTCGAGCTTAAGGCGTGGCTCGGTCTTTGCCTGTTTGCGTCCTATGCGACCGATATAATAACCGCAACGGATACATTCAGCGTTTTAAAACTACTGGCGATAGTTGTCACCGCCGCAGGACTATTTATGATAGCACGGTCGGAAAGAGAGCATATCAGCTATAAAAAAATAGCTGTGCCGCTGTTCTTCTATCTGCTTTCAAAGTTCGGCTACGGCTTTATTATCACTGCGTCTGCGCCGTACATATCCTCATACTTTGCCCTGCTTTTCGGACTTATCCTGCTTGCCGCCGTGCTTGCGCCTTTCGTTCACCCGATAAGGATGATAAAAGACAAGCCGAAGGGCTGTGCATTTGTAGCGCTGACCAAAATACCGAACGCACTCGGACTTGTGCTTGAAAATGCCGTTATCGCCACAAGTATGACCAACTATTCATTCATACAGCCTATGATAATGGTAGCGCTTTTCTTTATCGGTCTTATCCGTAAGGAAAGCACAAAGCCGCTCAATATCATCGGCAGTATTGTCTGCATAAGCGGAATTGCGGCATTTCAGATTTTCGGGCTTATATAACAGCAAAAGGCTTTCACAAAACGTGAAAGCCTCAGATTGTCGATAAACTGATTATTATTAAAGCAACACAGTGAGATATATCACCAACACCGCCGAAAACATTTTCCGTACCGACAAGGTATTAATAATTTCGTGAGTGTATCAATGCAACTGCACTGACATTGACCCTTCCAAAACCGCACTATCCCACCCACTTTTCGTAGGGGAGTGGGCTTGTGTCAAGAGTAACATGGTTTACACTTTGTGCAAGCACATGGTTTACATGTTATC
>OKTD01000302.1_pt1 | contig 27361 bp, 29 predicted proteins | sample 1606161 | NCBI WGS metagenome assembly OKTD01 (sample SAMEA3879527, study PRJEB24766) | human gut metagenome | biome: human-associated habitat; feature: feces | place: USA | collected 1985/1987 | reverse complement strand
GTATTTGATAAAAATGAATTTATATGTTCTAGCTTTATTAAGTGCTAAATTGATAAATAGGTTAAGAAGAAAATAGTAGTGCTTAGTAAGTCAAAATTAATGTTGGATTTCTATTTTCTTAAAAGGAAGAGATGATGAGAAAAGATGGTAAACTAGTAATAAAATTGAATAAATATTTCTTCTTGAATTTATCAATATTTATTATTACTTTGTCTGGCTCTTTGTTTATTGTTAACATGGAGATGCAGAATGCTTTGGAATTTTTAGGATATGGAATTTTCTTATCAATTATTTTTATTCATTATCGTAGAATATGCTACGGTTATAAAAAAAAATATCTAAATAGAACTGTCTTTATTCTTGGCATCTTATTTGCTCTTGGAATCTTGGTGCAATCTTTGACTTGGATGACAAAATTCTCTTTAATTTTTACAATGATTGTAATTGTCTTTTCTGCTATTATTTTTGAAGGGTTTCTTATTTCCTTTAAAGATATTAGAAATTTGTCTTATGCAATATTATATGGGGTGGTTATTTCTTTTGTTTTAGCAATATGCACGGGAATAGGTTTGTTTGATGGAAGTGAAGGTACTTTGGGATTTAATGGAGGTATTTTGTTTAAAAATTATTTTGGGTCTGATGTCTTAGCTGTATTTATAGGACTATTTTTAAATGCAAAATATGGATGTAAGTATAGGCTTGATAAATATGTTATGGCCGTTTGTGTTATACTTATTTTTTTATCTATGTCAAAAGGAGCTATTATGTTATTCTTTTTCTTCCTTTTTGCATTTAGCTTGGATAAAGTTAGAAAAATAAAAAGGGAACAACGGAATAAAATACTATTTATCATTGCGGTAGTTGTAATGATAAGCTCCGTTTTTTTTTATGTAAATTATGCAATGAATATAGATACATATATGTATAGAATTAGAGGGCTATTGAATTATTTGGATTATTATGAGGAGCATATATATTATATGGTATTTGGAAGTGCAGAAATGGCTTATGAAAAGGATGTGCCATACGTAGATGCAATTCGTAGTACAGTCGGGTGGGATGGAACACTTGAATTTGCGTGGTTGAATATTTTGATTAAAAATGGATTGTTGGGTGTCGTTGGATATATAATAATATTTATTCGTTCATATAATGTGATGTTTTTTAAAACAAATGATTGGTCTTTAAGAACTCCCTGTTTTGCAATAACTACAATTTGTATGTTGTCTTCTTTTGTTGAACCATATATTCAAAGTATTCATGCTGTATTTGGTGTTTATTGTTATTTGATTATGGCATCGTTATGTGGGATAATACATTGTTCTCGAACTTCTTTATTTGCTCGTTTATAAAATAAATGGTAGGTGAATAAAATTTTATAAACACTTTGAATTTAATTTTGAGAAAGTACTTATGAATAGATACAATAATCTGAATGGATTTCGTGCTTTTTGTGCTATTGGAATCGCTTTGATGCATATCCTTGCTAATATTTCTCCTACTCCTCATTTACACAATATAACTCCTGTTATTGAGTGGTTTACAAATTTTGTTTTTCTATTTTTTATTATAAGTAGTTTTTCTCTTTGCTGTGGTTATTATGAACGTATAAAAACAGGCAGTATAACATTGAACTGTTTTTATACGAAGCGATATTGGCGTATCTTGCCTTTCTTTGCATTCCTTAGTTTAATAGATATAATGATTGGATTTTCTAAAGGAAGTTTGTTTGAGGCATTTATGAATTGTACATTAGTTTTTGGACTTTTACCTAATAATAGTTTAGAGGTGATTGGGGTAGGATGGTTTTTAGGAACTGTATTTCTATTTTATATGTTATTTCCATTCTTTGTTTTTTTAATGAATAGTAAGAAGCGTGCGTGGTTTGTATTAGGTATAACAATAATCATAAATATACTTTGTCAAGAATATTTCTTTACGGAACAGTTTATTAATTTTAATCCAGGCAGACATAATATACTATATAGTGCACCTTATTTTGTTATAGGTGGACTACTTTATTTATATAGAAAGGAGATACATAATTGGATGAATATAATAGGAGGGTGGATGTTACTGTTTTGTTTAGTATTGAATATAGGGTATTTTTTATTACCAATATCAGATTTGTTAGGTCATTCTTTATTCCCATTGTTGATTGTCTTTACTGCATACCATATGTATGCCTTAGGCTCTGATAAAAAATGGTTGCATAATAAAATAATAGATTTTCTTAGTGGTATATCTATGGAAATCTACCTTTGTCATATGGTGATGTTTAGGGTAGTAGAGAGACTACATTTAGAAAATTATATATCAGATAGTAATCTAAATTATGTTGTAACTTCTGTTCTTACAATTTGTTTGGCTATATGCTTTGCGTATTGCGTACAAAGAGGGTTGGATAAATTGTTATTGAAGAAAATAGCATGAAATTTATTTTCAAAGTTAAATCTTTATTATAATTGAAAAGAAATTACTCTATTGGGTAATCGGAAAGTATTTGTTGTAACAATGAGAATGTCTTTCTGAATGTAGTTATGTACAATTTTTTGTATTAGAAAAACATTTGTACGAAAACGTAAAAATAACCGAGTTAAGATAAATTCTTTACTTTCTCTTTGGCATTTTTTCTGCACAAAAATAATAATCTTGTTTTTATATATTCTTTAGTACCAAAGTATGCTTGTCCATGTTTTGGTTAAACTTCATACATTTAATTTTCAATGAAAATAGCTTTTATTAGCACTCGTGGTATTCCCAACAACTACGGAGGTTTCGAACAATTTGCTGAATACATATCTGTAGGTTTAGCAAAAAGAGGTCATGAAGTGACCGTTTATTCTCCTCATTTCCATCCTTATAAGGAGAAAACTTATAAAGGAGTCCGTATTAAGCATATATATAGTCCTGAAACATGGATGGGGAGTTCTCTTGGGAGTTTTTTTTATGATTTTGCTTCACTGAGAGATGCACTGAAACGAGATAATTTTGATATCATCTATGAAGCTGGATATACTAGTATTGTGCCTGCTTATATTTGGTTTGATGTAAAGAATATTAAATGTCCCATATTCACAACGAATATGGACGGTTTGGAATATAAACGTACCAAATTTAATAAATGGGTACGGAAATTCGTCTTTTGGGAGGAACGGATGACAGTTAAGCATAGCCATTACTTGATAGCTGACAATATGGGGATTTATGATTACTATAAAGAAAAATATGGTAAAGAAAGTAAGTTCCTTGCTTATGGGGCGGATGTTCACGATGACTATAATTCGGAATATCTAAAAGAGTTTAATTTGATTCCGGACAGTTATTATCTGCTTGTGGCAAGATTGGAGCCTGAAAATAATATAGTAATGGCTATAGAAGGATATCTTGCTTCTAAAGAGAATGGATGTAAACCATTGGTCATTATAGGAAAGACCAATACTCCTCATGGCAAGGAATTGGTAGCACAGTATGGTAGAGAAAAATCTATACGTTTTATGGGGGGGATTTATGATTTCAAGAAATTGAATTCGATACGAAAGTTCTCTTTTGCCTATTTTCATGGTCATTCGGTGGGAGGAACAAACCCGTCGCTTTTAGAAGCTATGGCTTCAGATTGTTTTATTTTAGCGAATGATAATATATTCAATCGGGCTGTATTAAAAAACAATGCGGAATATTATCATACAGTTGCCGATGTGAGAGAGTTATTGAATGATATAGATGCTGTTGTAGCAAGGGATAAGGATAATTTTATAAATGGAAATTTAAAAGAGATTCGTACGGAATATTCTTGGGAACATTTAGTAGATGAGCATGAAAAATATTTTAAGTGGTTGCTTGCACAAAAACATTGATAGCATAGGAGGGGCTTGGATTGGAATTATTGTTTGGGGATTTTTGTGCGTTTGTACTAATAGCTATGGACAGGCATTGAGGGGAACAACAGGATTACTTCATGTTCCAACAGCGGATATGCAACAAGATAAAACTTTTATGTTTGGTGGGAATGTCTTGGATATCATACCATTGCATTATTATGATTTTGATGTAAAATATACTTTTAATTATTATATTAACATTACTATATTTCCATGGTTGGAAGTGGGGTATACTTGTACATTGAATTATGCCAATGAAGGTTCTACTTATTTCCCAGAGCAGTCATGGGGAAAGTATACAAATCAAGATCGATCGTTTAATTTTCGATTACGTGCATGGAAAGAAGGTTGGTGGAAGTCATGGACACCACAGATTGTAATAGGAGCTGACGATCCGGGTACTCATGATAGTTATGGTGGAGGGGGTATATCTAGTCGTGATCAAAATGGAGGAAATTGTTTTTTTAATCGTTATTACGTTGCTGCAACGAAACATGTTACTTTTAAAAATATAGGAATTTTAGGAGTGCATTTTTCTTTTGTATTAGATAGACCTGCCACTTGGAAGCATCACAATCGTCCTGCTATAGGAGCTAATTTCCAATGTAGATTTCCAAATCAGGAATCATTAATAGTGAAAGCTTTGAACGGCTTGGATCTGATGGCCGAATATGACGCCCGCACCGTGAACATCGGGGCGCACTACCAGCTTTGGAAAGACCACATCAACCTGATTGCCGAATTGAACAACGGGAAATACTTCTCTGGTGGCATTTACTTCAAAATCCATCTGAAATGATAAAAAAGATTATCCGATTAGGATCTCCGGAATAGATTTTACTCTACAACATTTTGAACATCGGGTGTAAGGGAGATATTGTTGCAAGATTTATCGAGTCATATTTCATAGGCGTTAATTAATGAGAAACATTTTGGATATTATCATTATAAATTCTATATTCGCATAGAATTTATAACCGATATAATTATGGAAACTACAGTATTCAACCCCATACAGAGGCATTTGTTGGAAATGTTTTCTTACGATAAATCTCAGGAAGGTCTGGAAGAATTGAAAGAGGTGCTCTTTCAATATTATTCCAAACGGATGAATACAAAGTTGGATGAACTTTGGGATAAGGGAATTCTTGACCAGAAAAAGCTGGATGAAATAGCTGAAATGGATATCCATTCATTAAAATAACGTCAATGGCTAGCTGGTTCTTGGTACGAATTGTCTTATTCAAAGCATTCCTCAAAGGAGTCGTTACCATGTCTTGTGGCAATCCTTTGTGGACGGAAAGAACAAGCTCTGTGTATCCAATGAAATATTGGAGGAATATATAGAAATTCTGCAAAGACTTACCGACAATGAAACGGCGGAATATGTGGTGAAAACCATATTGAACAGTCCGTTTGTTGAATTGATAACTCCATTCTATCACTTTAATCTGATTACAGTCGATCCTGATGACAATAAGTTTGTGGATTGTGCCATTTCGGCCAATGCGCACTACATTGTTACCAACGACCATCATTATGATGTGCTGAAAGATATAGATTTTCCCAAAGTGAATATTGTAAATATTCAACAATTCTGTATTTATCTGTCACAAGAAAAATAATTTTTTAGGTAAAAAAGGAGGATTTATAGTTAGAAATATAAGTATAACAGATATGTATATGAGTGTATTGTCTTTACTGAGTGTAGATGAAAAGCTGGATTTGATTGCAAAACTGACAAATTCTATCAGAAATACGTATACAAAGGAACAGGATATTGAAACAGAAGATCCTTTTGCTTGTTACGAAGGCGATTGGGGCGGAAATATGTCGGCTGAGGAATATGCAGATGATTTACGTAAATCACGTACCTTTACACGTACGATAGATACTTGGTAAATATGGATTTTCCAGCCATTTCTTGCCCGACTTGGCATAAAGCCATATAAGGAATGCTCCTGCCACTTTTAGCAACAATTGTAAAAGTCACACCATCTAACTGTGTCATAGATTACAGATTCTTTATCCACTTCTTCCCTGACGGTGTTTCGGTGTAAATCCAAAAAGCCGTTACCGGTATCGCTATTATTATTAGTCCTATCAATGCAACCATAATTATTATCTCTTTAAAATATTATTTCCAATCTTTGCAAATTCAAAAGCCACTAGTACTCCTACAACAACAAGTGCAATCATCAAATAGTTTGTATATAATTCATTCTGGAATAATGTAACCAGCAATCCTACGACCAGCACAGTATAAGTGACTTTACAAAGATCAAAGAAAAGACTGGCAAGTTTTTCACGCCTTACCTTATCTTTCTCTTTAACCTCTTTCTTTACTTCCTGTTGTTCACTCCAATTTCCCATAGCTTATATTCCATTAGCCTTTCCGCTTTACCGAAACCGGTAAAATTGGATGCCGGACTTTACGGAAAAGGTGATGCGGCAAAGTTACCGATAAGGGGGAGAACTTCCAAACATTTCGGTATTAAAATAACCTGTTGGCAGAATTAAATATGTGCTAATTTAATTCTGCCAACAGATATGTATATGAGTGTATTGTCTTCACTGAGTGTAGATGAAAAACTGGATTTAATTGCAAAACTGATAAATTCCATCAGAAATACGTATACAAAGGAACAGGATATTGAAACAGAAGATCCTTTTGCTTGTTACGAAGGCGATTGGGGCGGAAATATGTCAGCTGAGGAATATGCAGATGATTTACGTAAGCCCTAATTTGAGGGTTTGCCTTTCTTATATCCAACTGTTGCAAAGATAATAAAACAGCTATTCCGGGTGCAAAAACCGCCATAGAGGCAGTCTCCATACAGAGGCGCTCTATGGCGGTTTCCCGTTTCCCCACGTTTACCGGGGAAAATTCCCGTTTCCGGGAAGCCGGGAGGTTACTCTTCCATTTTGAGCTTGCCCAGTTCTTTCAGGATGTGCTCCATGGCTTCTTTGTAAACCTCCGGTTTCTCCTTTTCCATCCATTTCATCAGTTTGAAGTAAGAATTTGGAGTCACAATCTTTCCGTCTCGAATTTTGGTGGCGGTGGATCGGCCTATCGCACCTTTGTCGTTCAAGTTGCTGGGGTTTAAATCGCTTCTTCGCACGGCATTACTGATGCAAGTGCTGATGATCTCAAATTTTTTTCATGTTACTAAAAATTAAATTATTAAATAATAATTTGTAAATAGCATAATCATAGCTACTTACAAAATGTCTCGGCAAAGATAGGAAATATTTATTAACAATTGCCTGTTTTTGTGAGCAACGCCCTATTTATATTTTGCGTTCCTTTGCGTTATATTTATACTAACACACAAAAGAAATGGATTATACAGAGCAGTTTATCCGGCTGAATTGCAGCTTGATGTCGGATTACAAAATGATGAAGCTGAATGCCGACATGAAATGCATGGGGCTGGGGTTGTATCTTGAAACGATATTGTTTCTGCGAAAACAGCAGGAATACAAACATGATTTTAACGAACTGGATTTGCTGGCCGATCAGTGGGGAGCTACCGTGGAAAATCTGCAACATCTTATTAAGGACTTCGATTTGTTTCTCATTACAGAGGACGGGTATTTCCGATGTCTGTATCTGGACGAGGTGATGGGATATCAGAGCAAACTTTCCGAGCAACGTGCCGCTGCCGGCAGTAAGGGAGGGAGAAGCAGTAAGAAAAGTACGGTGAAAGCATCTGCAAAAGCAACTGCGTCTACAATAGGAAGGGGCAGAATCAACGAAGGGAAAAACGGTGATACGTCCTGCATGGATCGTAACGAGGAAATCTATACGAAAAGCGATGATACACCTTGCATGGATAATAACGGGGAAGCCTACATGAAAAGTGGTGATGTACCCTGCACGGATAATAACGGGGAAGTCTACATGAAAAGCGATGATACACCCTGCGTGGATAATAACGGGGAAATCTACATGAAAAGTGGTAATACACCCTGCATGGATAATAACGAGGAAATCTACCTGAAAAGCGATGATATATCTTGTGTGAATAATAACGGGGAAGTCTACCTGAAAAACGGTGATACACCTTGCATGGATAATAACAAGGAAGTCTACCTAAAAAGCAGTGGTGCACCCAGTATGGATAGCCAAGAGAGAATTTATATGGAAAGCAGGAATGTAGATAGTAACAAGACTGTCTGCATGGAGAGCAGCAAGCCAATCCATTCGGATTATAATAAGGAAATCTACAAGGAAAACAGCACGGAAAGCAACGTGAAAAGTAGTGCGGAAAGTATGAAAAATACGACTGCAAAAAATACAAATGAAAATTCAGTCAAAAATGTGATTCAAAGTGTTGATAATGAGTGTTATGGAAAGAACTTGCAAGCAAGCTTTAAGCAAAGCTTTATAAGAGAAGAAAAGAATAGAGGAGAGAAGAAAAACAACAATAACAAAGAAAAAGAAATAATTGCTGTTGCTGCTGTTGATAAACTTTCCCGATTTTCCGAATTGTCCGAAACGATGCCCCGATGGGAACAATGCATCAATGAAGCTTTCATTACTCAGAGTTGGCTGGAGGCTGTGGGGATGATGTCAGGTTTGAAAGAACTCTTTTTGAACAATCTTTCTTTTATTCGTGATCTGTTCAAGAAACATGTCGTGGCACAAGGAAACACAGGAGGAATCACTTCCGTGTCCGAAGCCGAAGCTTATTTCGCCAACTACATCCGCCGAGAAAGGCCCACCCGTCTTTTTCTGGAAGAAAAGCTGAAAGAAAGAAGCCGGATGCAGAATGAATCGACATCGCTCTCGCCCTACGAAACGTACAATCCGCTGACCGGTGAACGTTCGTATTGCGGAGTTCCTCTTCCTGCCGATGCACCCCCGCGCCCCAACGGACGTGCCACCTGGGATAACCTGAAACAGAGCTGGATATGACGCGCGAAGAACATGCAGACTATGTGCGGTGGCTGAAAAGCCTGCCGCGCAGAAAGGACCATTTCCGTATGCCTTGTCCCGAATGTTCCGCAACGCGAAGCAATCCCAAAGATCCTTCGTTCAGTGTGCATATCACCCGTGAAGGGGGATGGGCGAAATGCTTTCATTGTGATTTCGCCATAGCGTGGAACGAGGACGAGATGTGGAAAAGAGAACAGAAACAACAAGACCGGGAACGACAGAAACAGCAGAAGGATGCACCGCAGCACCGCAACACGTCGCAGCATCACGATACAGCATCGCAGCAACGCAACACGTCGCAGCACCATGATGCAGCACCGCAGCACCATAACACGTCGCAACGCAAGCCGCACATCCCCCTGCAACCGCCTGTACATTACGTATGCCCGGTAATCAATAAAAACAAACAAATTATGAATGGAGAAATGATGGAATACATGGTCGGCAGACGAGGTATTCCGATGGACGTCCTGACAAGGATGAAGATAGAGGAACGCTTGGAATTCCTGCCGCAGACCGGCAAGGAAGAAGCCTGCATCTGCTTCCCTTACCTGGAGGACGGAGTAATGAAAAACATGAAATTCCGGGATGCCGCAAAGCATTTCAAGATGGTGAAAGGAGCCGAGCTGATTCCTTGGAACATAGACGCCATAAAAGGGAAGGAAAAGTGCTACATCACCGAAGGCGAGATAGATGCCCTCAGCCTGATAGCCGCAGGACTGGAAGAGGTGGTGTCCGTACCCAACGGAGCCGGAGGCGCGAACCTTCAGTGGCTGGACCGCTTCGTGGAGTCGCACTTCGATGACAAGACGGAAATCATCCTGGCCATGGATACCGACAGGCGCGGAGTGGAGTTGCGCGACGAACTGGTGCGCCGCCTGGGCATGGACCGCTGCAAGGTGGTGGCCTGGGGAGAAGGCTGCAAGGATGCCAACGAGTATCTGTTGAAGTACGATCTTCCGAGGCTCCGCCAGCAGGTGGAGCAGGCGGCGGAAATCCCGTTGGAAGGAGTCTTCTGCCCCATGGACGAATGGGATACGCTGATGGATATTTATTACAACGGAATGCCGGAGGGAGCCGATACGGGACTGGAGAATCTGGACCGGCTGATCAAGTTCGAGCGTGGTTTTGTGCTCACGGTTACAGGCGTTCCCGGCAGCGGAAAAAGCGAGTTTGTGGACGAAATTGCCATGCGCCTGCTCCTGCGCCACGATTGGAAGGTGGGCTATTTCAGTCCGGAGAATACCCCGCTGGCCTATCACTACCGCAAGCTGATACGCCGCGTGGTGGGCAAGCGTTTCGAACACAAGGGGATGCCGTTGCCGGAAGCCGGACAGGCCATCCGTTACCTGGCACAGAGTGTCTTTTCCATTATGCCGAAAGAGGACTTCTCGGTAGAGAGCGTGCTCCGCATTGCCGCCCAACTGGTGAGCCGGAAAGGAGTGAAGGTGCTGGTGGTGGACCCCTTCAACCGCTTCGAGCATCAGATTCCCGACTGGGAAACGGAAACGCAGTACATCAGCCGCATCTTCGACGAGTTCTCCAATTTTGCCGTGAAGCACAAGGTGTTGCTCATTCTGGTGGCGCATCCCACCAAGTTGCGCCGCGAACCGGGAAGCAAACGCTGGCCTGTGCCCACGCTGTATGATATCAACGGCTCGGCGGCCTTTTTCAACAAGACGGATTATGGAATGGTGGTAGACCGTAACGATGAACTGGGGCAGGTGCTGGTGCGTGTGGCCAAGGTACGTTTCGACCATCTGGGCGGACCGGGAGATGCTTTTTTCGCCTTCAGCACTTACAACGGACGCTACACGCCTACCGAGGAGAGGACCTTGGATCATAATCCGCCCGAACCGAAGTGGGAGCATACCAATTTCCTGACAGAGAAGCTGAAGCCCGAACAGCAGGGCCTGGGGTTTAATGAGGGGGAATGAAGTAGTTGAATGTTGCTGTTCCTGAATAACTTGGGGATAGGAGAAGGGAGATGTCAAAACAAAAAGGACAACCCCGAAAAGTTACAGATAGTAATTATAACACGTAAAAGGATCGTATCAAGCTCTGTATTGAGTAATGATACGACCCTTTCTTTAGTCTTTTAGGATGCTCAAATTTCAGATTATAAGTTCATGTTTTCAAAAACTGAGTTTTGACATTCGCCTTTTAGGTCTTGTAGTTACAGTCTGTAACTTCTCGGAGTAGTTATTTTATTTTGACATACCCCCTTTAAAAGTTGCTTACAAGTAGATCATGCTGCCGGCAGGCTTTACTGATTACTGGTCATTCCTCAGTGATCACTGGTCATTCCTCATTAGTCATTAAAATCCTCTCCACCGTTCCCGTTTTATCTCCTCGCACTGCCGTCGCTGCCATGCGGGCATTATTTTCTCCAGCTCTTTCAGTTTCCATCCCTTCATAAAGCGTATCTCGTCCTTTTCCTGCTCCGTGCACAGGCTGATGCGCAGCAGTTCGGGATAGAGCACCTGTATATGGAAAATCTTGGCTCTCCACAGCAGCATGGACATCTGCCAGGGGGTGAGGGCTTGGATGCGGTTCAGGGTGAGCAGCATTTCCAGATAATGACGGTAGAAGGCTTTGTCCACGGTCATGAGTTGGTTTATCAGATAGTTCATTTTTATTATTGTTAAATGAAAAGATTAGTTGAATGAAGGGTCAGGAAATCAAAGCGGAGGAAAGGAACGCTATCTTTGGAGAAATCATCCTTGAATACAGTATCTTTGAAGAAGCCTCTTTGGAAACAAACGGTTCTCATTGGATACGCTATCTTTGGAGAAAGCCACCTTGGATACGTTATCTTTGAAGAAACCTCTTTGAAAACGAACGGTTCTCATTGGATACGCTATCTTTGGAGAAAGCCCCCTTGGATGCGTTATCTTTGAAGAAGCCTCTTTGAAAACAAACGGCTCTCATTGGAAACCCTATCTTTGGAGAAAGCTTCCCTTAAAAGCGGTATTCCTTCACAGCATCAAAACAAGGGCACGGCTTCACGGGATTCAAGTCATGATGCCCCACTATCAACGCTTTGGGGAACAGGAGGCGCAGCTCGCGCAACAGTGCCAGCATACTTCCCTTCTGCATCAGAGTACGCGTATCGGCAGGTGTGCAGTCCGCCGAGAGTCCTCCTTCATAGCAGATGCCGATAGAATGCCGGTTATGGTTCTTGCAATGCGCTCCCACCTTTTCCAGAGGTCGTCCGCGGTGAATCTCTCCGTCACGGGTGATATAGAAATGATATCCTATGTCCGTGAAGCCCCGGTGGCGGATGTGGTCCCGGCGGCAAGTCTCAAAATCCAGCCTCCGCCCCTCAGGGGTGGCGGAGCAGTGGATAATAATCAGGGTAATGGTTCTCATGATCATCAGATACAGGCGTTCAGACCGAGTGCGCCGGCAACAGCGGTGGCTACGGTGATAATTACTTTCAGAATCAGTGTCCAGGTGTTTTTCTTTGTTTTTGAACTCATTGGAATTTTGTTTTAGAGGTTGATAATAAATGAATTGTAATGGAAGCCAAGGGCTGAATGTACCCCAACGAAAACGGCTTGTCACAGGGGCACATTCAGCCCTTTAGCGTCGTGCCTTTAGCGTCGTGCCTTGCTTCCGTCGTACAGGGGTTCCGTCAGGCCTGTCCTCCGTTTTCCGGCTCCTTCGCCTCTCCGGTAAGATCCACACTGGTCTTTCCGGCTTTCAGCGCCTTCACCACCAGTCGGGCCGCCTTGCGCGTGGCCACCAGGTTGAACACGGCTTCCTCCTGCAAGTTCTGGAAACGTGTTCCGGCACTCCAGTTCACATTCAGCTTTCTGACGTGGATGGCAGGATTGTAGTCGGCAGCGCTTTCCGCTCCTATACTGTTGATGCTGATGGAGAAATCCCCCAAGTCGCCCAGCTGTATCTTCTGTCCTCCCAGAAGCTGTTCCCTCATGCAGTCCACCGCCATGGTGAGGATAGCCACGATGTCCGCACGCTTGTACACACAGCCGTGGCTGGCGATGTGCTCGGCAAAGCGGTTGATGTCCATCACTTCCGAATACTGTGCACTGGCGTAAGCCTTCTTGGCGGCATCCGCGTCCATCGGATTGCTACGCATAACGATACTGTAATTTACCATAGTCTGTTAAAATTAAAAGTTGATAATTGAGAATTAAGAAACACTGTTGCCGGGGAATGAAGCAAGTCAGACGTCAGTCACTGTCCATTAACCGTCAGCCACTGGTTGCCGACTGCTGAAAGAACCCTATCTTTCACGTGTAAGATCCTATATCTTACAGCTGTAAGATTATAGATCTTTCGCCTTCATCGTCCCGACATTACAAAGATACGATGTGCGGATTCCGGAAAGTTGATTCCGGTGGGTTGTAGTTGATAACAGTTGATTCTAGTTGATTATTGTTGGAAAAACATTCTTTCTTCTCGTCCGTTTTTCGTACTTTTATGGAAGTAAATAAAAAGTATGGAATGTATGGAGAATTTTGAGATACGCACGTATGGCCGCACCGAACTGGCCCTGTGTTATTTCCCGGATTTGAATCCGCAGGTGGCTTACCGTAAGTTGCAGTATTGGATTGACTATTATCCTCACCTCAGGGAGAAACTGGAGAAGATGGGCAGTGGCTTGAGCTGCCGTACCTATATGCCGGCTCAGGTACAGCTGATTGTGGGGGCGATAGGGGAGCCTTGAAAGGGGATTGTGATGGAGTGCGGCCAGATAAAAAGAATGGCTTCCCCGATTGCGTAATCGATATGGCAAGTGAACGACCGGCTCCTGTTGACAGTCGCATTGAAAGATTGGCAAGGTTGATATGTGTGAATGAAAATGACACGAATGACGCCAATCAGAGATATAAACCCAATTTGCGCCATTCGTGTCATTCGCATTCTGGATAAAGAACGGAATAGAACCTCTATTCCCGTATTTCTCCCTTATGCACCAGCATTTTCACCAGTGTCCGTTTGGAACTGTGCGTGTCCGAAACCCATAGCACAGAGTCGTTTTGCGCATAGATGCGGGCAGGCTGGGAAAAAGCATATCCTTTTACAGTTTTTATTTTCTTGCTCCATTCGTTGGACTGGCGTTCGTATATGTTGATGGCATCATTGTCGCCGGTAGCATACCAGCGGTCGCCGCACAACGCCAGTGTCTTGGGCTTGAAGCCGGGCGACAGGGAAAGGTCGTCCAGATCGATGGAAGCGTCGTTCGCCAGATCATCGTTGACCAGTGCCGGATCGAGCACCCGTATTTTCTTCCCTTCATAATCCGTGAGCAGCAGATGCCCTTCCGCATCGGGCTGCATGGAATGGCTGGCAAAGCCGTTGTTGCCCGGACTGCCGTTGCCGGATGCCCGGCGGTAGCGGTTCACCTTCTGGTAATTTTCCGGGGTGGCATCCTCCTCTTTGTAAATGCTGACCATTCCGTTCTTGTCGCGTGCGAAAATCAGCCCGTCCTTTACCGTCATGGCCTGTGCCTGGAATACGGGGCCGCTCCATTGCCCGTTGCCTATGCAGGTGAGGTAGGACAGTTCCGGCAACCGGAATACATGGATGCGCGACTGGCGTTCGGCCACATACAGCCGGTTGCCCGACGGCACGATGGCTTCTATCTGACTTCCGAAACTCTTCTCCCCGCCGTCGTGCTGCCAGCTCTGCAAGGTTCCCAGCCGTTCACCTTTCTTTATACTGAACAGCAACAGGCTGCTGCCTGCCTTTCCGATGTTTGCGATGAAAAGGGTATCCCCCAGATGAGCGACGGTATAAGGGGTGAAATCCTCGGCCGTTTCCATGCCCAGGGTTTCCGCATCAATCAGTTGCGCCGCCTCATACGAGTAATACCAGTAACTGTTATAATCCCCGTTTCCTTCTCCTTCCCCGTTTCCTCCGCCGGGAGCGGAGGGGTAGCCGCAGATTTCATCCAGGGTGACTTTGCTGCATTGTGCCGTCAGGACTCCGGACAGCACAATCAGGATATAAGCGTATATTTTCATGTTGTTCTTACTATATTATATAGGTATATATTTATTTCAGCTCACTCATGGGGATGGCGTAAACGCATGTCCCGTTTTTCACGCGGTCGGTGATGAACAGCGTGTGGCGGCGGATGCAGAACTTCTCGGGTGCTTGCAGGGTGATGCCGCCGATGGTGGTATGGTCCTTCACGATCTCTCCCGTCCGGGGATTGACCTCACAGAACTTTTCTGTGCCGTTGGAACTTACAAACAGCCTTCCTTCGTAGAAATCCAAGTCGTAGGGTACATTTTTATAAGCCAGTTGCCCGGTGCGTTTGGGTGAAACTCCTTCCCGTATCCCGTCGGGGGCGAACAGGTCTATGCGTTTGGCGGGATGGGTGGAGTAGAGCAGGCCGGTCTGTTCGTCCACCGCCATGCCGTAAGTGCCGTTTGTTTCGCCCAGATGTTCGGAACGTACATAAATCCGCGGAGTCACTCCGGACTGTATAGCCTGCTCTTCTACAAAGTTGACGTAGCGTTTGTCGTGTATCATGACCAGCCCTTTGTAGAGCAGCACATCGAAGGCATGTACGGTCTGCGTGGGCCCCGTTCCCCAGCTTCCATTGCCTATGCAGGTAAGGAACTGATGGCTCTTCGCATCAAAAATCTCGGTACGGCTTCCTTCGTGGGTGACATAAATCTTGTCGTGGGCACGGGTGATACCGTTCGGGCGGCCGCCGAATTTCCCGGTAGCTTCTCCGTGTTTCCATTCCTTGATGCTTCCCAAGTGCTTCTTGCCGCCGCCGGCAAGGCCGAACACCTCTACGCTGTACTGGTTGTCCGCATCGTTCACGGCATACAGGGTATCTCCGTACACATATACATCCTTGGGGCGGAAGGTGGTTCCCGTAGCGCCGGGCAAGTCGGTATAATCCAGCTTGAACGCCACCGGCTCCCCGTCGTTTCCTCCCCGGTCGGTCTCTCCGCGCAGGGGAGACAGGCCGCCGTCCAGCGCATCGAGTTCCGGGTCTTCGATAATGTGTTTCGAAGCCACGTATATATCATCAAAATAACGGTTCCTGCTCCAGCGGGTGTGCAGGAAGCGGCGGGAATAGACGGGCAGCTCCTTGTCCAGCGACAGCGCCACATATACGTTGTTGCACAGGGTGATCCACCCCGGTCCCGTCTGTTCGTAAGTCATGTTTCCCGCATGGCCGTAGCCCACACAGTGGGCAAACTCGTGGAATATGGTTTCGGTGATGCTTTTGTCATCGGCATAGTGTTCCAGATAACACACTTCATGCATGCCGAAGGTGGTTCCTCCGCCCAGTCCCATCACGCCGGTGGTATAGCCGAAGGTCAGTCCGCGGTGGTTGAGCACGTTGGCCAGCAGGGCGGTCTTGTCTATTTCCGCCTTGTCATTGTTGCTGTGCAGCGGGCCGAACTCGTACAGGGCGGTCTTGAACCGTTCCGACGAGAACATATACGCCATGTTCAGCGCGATGGCCACCGCCTCACGCGTGTGCGAAGCCTTCATCTTGTACTTCCAGCTGTCCTGGGTGTCGCTGTATCTGCCGAAGGCGATGTACCATTTGCACCGGATGGATTGCAGCCTTGCCCAGTACGGGTCGTCACACTCTACGGTGAAGGTCAGGTTTTCTTCCGTGAGGTAGGGGTTTGCCATGATCCGTATTTTCTTTCCGCTGCGGGTATAGGCGGTCAGGTCCTTGGTGGCGAACGGTATGTGTACCCGGAGTTGCTGGAAAGGCATGATCTTTTCCAGCGACATGAACTTGAATTCTTCCTCGTAACCGTCTATCCTGGCCCAGAAAGTCACGTTTTTCAAGGCTCTGGGACTATAGAAACGGAGTTGGAAACAGTGCTCGTCGTCCATTCCGAACTGAAGAGGCCGGCTGACGTAGAAGCTGCGCTGGCCGGAGTCGAAATAAACATCCTGGGATTCATTGTCATTCAGCAGGTAATACGTGTTGTCCGGGTTATAATCCGTTTCGGCCAGCCGGACGGGCAATTCGTTGTTTGCCACGTTTCCTTCTCCGGAAACCGGAAGTTCGTCCTCTTTGCAGCTACCCAGCAGTAAAAGCATACCTGCTAAAATCAACAGGCTGGTGGAAAAAAGTTTTTTCATCGTCTGTCTTTATTAGAATTACATTTAAATTTGAAATAATCACTCTTTTGGAAAAGGGTTGCAAAAATAATTGTTTTGGATCAGACGGACAAAGAACCTGTATTTCATTTTGTATGAGTCCTTGTTTTTTATGTTCTTTTGTTTTTCTGCCTCAAAAAAATAAATCCTATATTGTTGCCCTGGGCTTTGTTCATAGGAAAATATGCTGTATTTTTGTTATCCGAAATAAAGATGAAGATATGGCACAACCTTTAGCAGAACGTTTGCGTCCGAAGACATTGGACGATTATATAGGTCAGAAACACCTGGTGGGGCCGGGGGCTGTCTTGCGCAAGATGATCGACGCGGGACGCATCTCCTCCTTTATCCTCTGGGGGCCTCCGGGGGTGGGGAAGACCACGCTGGCGCAGATCATAGCCAACAAGCTGGAAACTCCTTTTTATACACTGAGTGCGGTCACTTCCGGTGTGAAGGATGTGCGCGATGTGATAGAGAAGGCGAGAAGCAACCGTTTTTTCTCGCAGGCCAGCCCCATCCTGTTCATTGATGAAATCCACCGGTTCAGCAAGTCCCAGCAGGATTCCCTGTTGGGGGCGGTGGAAACGGGAGTGGTGACCCTGATAGGCGCCACCACCGAGAATCCCTCGTTCGAGGTGATCCGGCCCTTGCTCTCCCGCTGCCAGCTGTATGTGCTGAAATCATTGGAGAAGGAGGATTTGCTGGAACTGCTGCATAATGCCATCGCAAAGGACGTGATACTGAAAGAGAAGAAGATAGAGCTGAAGGAGACGGATGCCATGCTCCGCTTTTCGGGAGGCGATGCCCGCAAGCTGCTGAACATACTGGAACTGGTGGTGGAGGCGGATGCGGATGCCGGACCCGTGGTGATTACGGATGAGAAGGTGACCGAGCGTTTGCAGCAGAATCCGTTGGCATATGACAAGGACGGGGAGATGCATTATGATATCATTTCCGCCTTTATCAAGTCCATCCGCGGAAGTGATCCGGACGGGGCGCTCTACTGGCTGGCGCGTATGGTGGAGGCCGGAGAGGACCCGGCTTTCATAGCCCGCAGACTGGTCATTTCGGCAGCCGAGGATATCGGTCTGGCCAATCCCAACGCATTGCTCCTGGCGAACGCCGCTTTTGATGCCGTGATGAAGATAGGATGGCCTGAGGGGCGTATCCCGCTGGCGGAAGCTACGGTGTATCTGGCCACCAGCCCTAAGAGCAACTCGGCATACGAGGGAATCAACAGTGCCCTGGAACTGGTGCGGCAGACGGGCAACCTGCCTGTTCCCTTGCATCTGCGCAACGCACCCACCAAGCTGATGAAACAGTTGGGCTATGGCAAGGATTACAAGTATGCATATGCCTATCAGGGCAATTTCGTGCAGCAGCAGTTCCTGCCGGACGAGGTGAAGGACAGCCGCATCTGGCATCCGCAGAACAATGCGCAGGAAGCGAAGATAAAGGAACGGATGCAGAGCCTCTGGGGGGAACGGTTCAAGGAATGAAAATGAATTGCATTGATCCTGTGCTATAAAATTAAAAATTGGAACGCAAATGACATAAATCCAACCTTCCGGCCGGTTTATATCCATGCTGTGCAGCTGTTAATTTGCGTCATTCGCGTTCCAATCTAACCGAATAAATGAACAAAACATGGAATTTAACTTTTGAGCATATGAAAATAGTAGTTTTAGACGGTTACGGATTGAATCCCGGTGATTTGTCATGGGAGGAGATGCGGGCGTTGGGCGAGCTGACGGTGTACGACCGCACGGCCCCTGCCGAGTTATTGGAGCGTTCTGCCGGAGCGGAAGTGCTGATTACAAATAAAACGGTGATTACGGCGGAGGATATGGCCGCTCTGCCTGCCTTGAAATACATCGGCGTGCTGGCTACGGGATATAATATTGTGGACATCCAGGCTGCGAAAGCGCGGGGCATCATTGTCACCAACATACCTGCCTACAGCACCGCTTCCGTTGCCCAGATGGTCTTTGCGCATATACTGAACATCACCCAGCGTGTAGGCCATTATGCCTATGCCAACCGTCACGGGCGTTGGGCGAACAATCCCGACTTCTGCTACTGGGATACCGACCTGGTGGAGCTGGACGGGAAGAAGCTGGGAATCATCGGCTTGGGAAACACCGGACAGGCGACGGCGCGCATCGCTGCCGCTTTCGGAATGCAGGTATGCGCCTATACTTCCAAGCCGCAGTCACAACTTCCCGGAGGAATCCGGAAAATGGAGCTGGATGAGCTGTTCCGCGAATGTGACGTGGTGAGCCTGCACTGCCCCCTTACACCCGATACCAAAGAGCTGGTCAATGCCGCCCGCCTGGCCCTTATGAAACCGACGGCCATTCTGATAAATACCGGCCGCGGTCCCTTGGTGAACGAGAAAGACCTGGCCGACGCACTGAACAATGGTGTGATAGCGGCTGCCGGACTGGACGTGCTTTCTTCCGAGCCTCCCCAATATACCAACCCCCTGCTGACGGCGAAGAACTGCTTCATTACGCCGCATATCGCCTGGGCCACGAAAGAAGCCCGTGTCCGGCTGATGCGGATTGCGGTGGGGAACTTGAAAGGATTCATCAAGGGTGAGATTGTAAACAATGTGGCGGAATGAGAACAAAGGAAAAAGACGGAAAGAAAAGAAGGAGGTAAGAAAAATGGAAGAAGACAAGAATACGTTGGATTTGCATACGGAAGTTAGGGAAGAGGACAGGGTGGCAAAGGCCGTTGCCTTGTTCAAGGAAGGATATAACTGCTCCCAGTCCGTAGTGACGGCTTTTGCCGATCTGTATGGTTTCACCCGTGAACAGGCCCTGCACATGTCCGCCTCTTTCGGCGGCGGCATAGGGCGGATGCGTGAAACCTGCGGTGCTGCTTGCGGCATGTTCCTGCTGGCCGGGCTGGAGAAGTGCGCCATCGAGGGGAAAGACCGTGAGAGCAAGGCGGCGAATTACGCTCTGGTGCAGGAACTGGCCGAAGAATTCAAGAAGCGGAACGGCGCCCTGCGGTGTGCCGATTTGCTGGGATTGTCCGGAAAAGAGCCGGTAGTATCCACACCGGAAGCAAGGACGGAACGGTATTACGCCAAGCGTCCTTGTGCAAGAATGGTGGAGGAAGCGGCCCGGATTTGGAGCGAACACCTCGAAAAATAAAAAAAATAGGTTGAAAAATCGCTTTTTCTTATAGAAATACAAACTTTTTCGATGCAAAAGTGTTGAATAACATAATTTTGTGTATCTTTGCAAGCGATAAGAAACACAAACATTCACATCGGAATGTGTGGGTGCGGTTAACGTTTAACTAAAAGCAAATTGAAAATGTTGAAAGAAAAAGCAGGTGCTTTGGCCGGACAAATCTGGGAAGCATTGAATGGAACTGAAGGTTTGACACAAAAACAAATCAAGAAAGCAACCAAACTGAAAGCTGACAAGGATTTCTTCCTGGGGCTGGGCTGGCTGCTGAGAGAAGATAAGGTCGTTACTTCTGAAGTGGAAGGCGAGATCTTTGTAAAATTGGTGTAAGAAGAAGATTTTAAACTCATAAAAAAATGCGTTGGCACATCGTTTGGTATGTTGTCAACGCATTTTTTTTGTATTATAGTAATAATATGAATCATCTTTTTGAATAGTATTCATATTATTACTATATTTGCAGGGTAATTAAGTCCAAAACGTTATGAGTTACAAATCAGTGAAAGACGTTGTAACGATGTTGCTGGAAAACGGTTTTGTATTGAAGAGTCAGAAGGGTAGCCACATGAAATTTGAGAAGGATGGCATGATTGTTATCGTACCGGATCACAACAGCAAAGGCGTTGAGAAAGGCACTTATTACAGCATTCTGAGACAAGCGGGGTTAAAGTAGCCCCCCTTGTTCTCTTGATATTTTAGGACAGGAGGCAATATGAAAACAGTGGAAGTGATTGTAGAACACGCAGGAAAGAACTTGAGTGCTTATATCGAAGGTGCTCCCGTTATTACCGTAGGCAATGACATGAAGGAGATTGAGGATAACATGAAGGAGGCAATAGAGTTGTATCTGGAAGATAATCCGAATCCTTGTGAAGTCTTGTCGGGAGAGTTTGAATTGAAATTTAAGATAGATGCCGCTACTTTTATCAACTATTATAGCAGCATCTTCACCAAGGCTGCTTTGAGCCGGATTACCGGAATCAATGAACGCCAGTTGTGGCATTATGCAGCCGGAGTGCATAAACCTCGCAGGCGGCAGTTGGAAAAGATCCAGAAAGGCATACAGTCTTTGAGCAGGGAATTGTCTGCTATAAATTTATTGTAGTCTTTAAAATCTTGTTCTTTTTGCGTATCTTTGCGCCCGAAAAGCAAGAAACTTGTTTGTTTTTAAATAGATAGCTGTTAAAGATGAAGAATATCCGTAATTTTTGCATTATAGCACATATAGACCACGGGAAATCGACCTTGGCCGACCGTTTGTTGGAGTTTACAAAAACCATCCAGGTAACCGAAGGGCAGATGCTTGACGATATGGACCTGGAAAAGGAGAGAGGTATTACGATCAAGAGCCATGCCATCCAGATGGAGTACGAGTATGGGGGAGAGAAGTATGTACTGAATCTGATTGACACTCCGGGACACGTGGACTTTTCATACGAGGTATCCCGTTCCATAGCCGCCTGTGAAGGGGCGCTGCTCATTGTGGACGCTTCGCAGGGAGTGCAGGCGCAGACTATCTCGAATCTGTACATGGCGTTGGAGCATGACCTGGAAATCATTCCCGTGCTGAACAAATGTGATATGGCGAGTGCCATGCCCGATGAGGTGGAAGATGAAATCATCGACCTGCTGGGCTGCAAACATGAGGATATTATCCGTGCCTCCGGCAAGACCGGAATGGGTGTGGAGGAGATATTGAAGGCGGTGGTGGAACGTATCCCGCACCCGACGGGTGACGAGGAGGCGCCGCTACAGGCTTTGATTTTCGACTCGGTATTCAATTCTTTCCGTGGAATCATCGCGTATTTTAAAATAGAGAACGGTGTGATCCGCAAAGGGGACAAGGTGAAATTCTTCAATACCGGCAAGGAGTATGATGCAGATGAGATCGGTGTGCTGAAAATGGATATGATTCCCCGTGCGGAACTGCGCACAGGAGATGTGGGGTATATCATTTCGGGCATCAAGACCTCGCGCGAGGTGAAGGTGGGGGATACCATCACTCACATCGCCCGTCCGTGTGAAAAGGCGATTGCCGGATTCGAGGAAGTGAAGCCGATGGTGTTTGCCGGGGTTTATCCTATCGAGGCGGAAGATTACGAGAACCTCCGCGCTTCGCTGGAGAAACTTCAGCTGAATGATGCCTCGCTGACTTTCCAGCCGGAGTCCTCACTGGCTCTGGGATTCGGATTCCGTTGCGGTTTTCTGGGATTGCTTCACATGGAGATTGTTCAGGAACGTCTGGACCGCGAGTTTGATATGAATGTGATTACGACCGTGCCCAACGTGTCGTACATGGTGTATGACAAGCAGGGACATGCCAATGAGGTGCATAATCCCGGCGGTATGCCCGATCCGACGCTGATTGACCACATCGAGGAACCTTTCATTGATGCCACGATCATTACCGCCACCGATTACATCGGCCCTATCATGACACTGTGTCTGGGCAAGCGCGGTGAACTGGTGCGGCAGAATTATGTGTCGGGCAACCGGGTGGAGATTCACTACAAGATGCCGCTGGGTGAAATCGTGATTGACTTTTATGACAAGCTGAAGAGTATCTCGAAAGGATATGCTTCCTTTGACTACCATCAGTCGGGTTTCCGCCCTTCCAAACTGGTGAAGCTGGATATCTTGTTGAACGGTGAGCCGGTGGATGCGCTTTCTACCCTGACACATGTGGACAATGCCTATAACCTGGGCAAGCGTATGTGCGAGAAACTGAAAGAGCTGATTCCGCGCCAGCAGTTTGATATTGCCATTCAGGCAGCTATCGGGGCGAAGATTATCTCAAGGGAAACCATCAAGGCGGTGCGCAAGGATGTGACCGCGAAGTGTTATGGCGGTGACGTGAGCCGTAAGCGTAAATTGTTGGAAAAACAAAAAAGAGGTAAGAAACGAATGAAACAGATCGGTAATGTGGAAGTACCGCAAAAGGCGTTCCTGGCCGTTCTGAAGCTGGATTAATTCAAGAATAAACAAGCTCTGGGGAGCAAACAATAAGCGGGCTCTTTCTGTTAGTTGAAATTAAAAAGTCAATAACAGGAAGGGCTTGTGTTTTGATGGCAATTTATCACAAACTCTTAAATTCAATTGATATGGAAAAACTGAAAATTCTGAACTTGAACTTTTCCTTCCAGCGGGCGGCGCACTATCATATTAATGGAGGGATGTTGCTGATGGGGGTAGTCTTGCTGGCTATGTTCCTGGCCAATTCTCCGTGGGGGGATATTTATGCCTCCTTTTGGAATTACGAGGTGCATCTTCAGATAGGAGAATTTAATTTCTTCAGTCATAACGGGCATCACATGACCTTGATGACTTTTATCAACGATGCTTTGATGGCTGTCTTTTTCTTCAGTGTGGGGCTGGAGATAAAGCGTGAGATACTGGTGGGCGAGTTGTCCAGTTTCCGGCAGGCGCTTTTGCCCATCGTGGCGGCGTGCGGCGGTATGCTGGTTCCGGTGCTGATCTATTATTTCATGACGGCGGGAACTCCGGCCCAAAGTGGTCTGGCCATACCGATGGCTACGGATATCGCCTTTTCGCTGGGAGTGCTCAGCCTGTTCGGCAAGCGGGTTCCGCTGAGCTTGAAAGTCTTTCTGACCGCTTTCGCTGTGGTCGATGATATCGGCGGCATTCTGGTCATCGCCCTTTTTTACACCTCTCATCTGTCGGTGAACTACCTGATTGCTTCGGCGGGTATCCTGCTGATACTTTGCGGCGGGAATTTCTTCCGGGTGCACAACCGTTGGTTTTATATTTTCTGGGGAGTGATTATGTGGTATCTGTTTTTGCAGAGCGGCATCCACGCTACCATTGCGGGAGTTGTCGCAGCCTTCACGGTTCCCGCCACTCCTCATTACAAGATAGGTAAGTACATTAACCGCATCCGCGAGAACATTGCTGTCTTTCCTGCCAGTGACAAGGAAAGTGTTGTGTTAAGCAAGATGCAGATCAATGTGCTGAAAAGCATCGAGTCTTCCTCGGACCGTGTCATCTCTCCCTTGCAGTCATTGGAAGACAGTCTGCATGGAATGGTGAATTATATTATTCTTCCCTTGTTCGCCTTTGCCAATGCGGGTGTCTCGCTCACGGCGGATCATGGCGGTCTGGAAGTGGGGATGGCTACCTGGGCGGTGCTGGCGGGATTGCTGGCGGGTAAGTTTGCCGGCATTTATTTCTTTACCTGGCTGGTGATAAAGATGGGGTTCGCCGGACTGCTGAAAGGCATGACCTGGGTGAACCTGACAGGTATCTGTCTTTTGGGAGGTATCGGTTTTACGGTTTCTTTGTTCATAGCCAACCTCTCTTTCGGGGATTCGCCGGTGTTGCTGACGCAGGCAAAGATGGGTGTCATACTGGGAACGGTGCTGGCGGGTGTGCTGGCGTATCTGGTCTTGCAGTTCGCCCTGCCTAAACAGCCTGCACAGGAATAAAATTACAGATAGGGCAGTACGGCGGTGAAACGGCTGCCCTTGTTCACCTCGGATTGCACATCGATGTGTCCGTTCATTTTTTCTACAATGACCTTGCTGATGGCGAGTCCCAGCCCTACACCCTGTACAAACTCATTCCGCTTGTAGAACCGCTCGAATATCATTTGTAATTCTTCTTTAGGGATTCCCGCACCGGTATCTTCTACGAAGATATGGATTTCCTTTTTCTCTTTGTCGCAGAAATAACCCAGTTTGATGTGTCCTTGGGAGGTGAACTTCTTGGCGTTTCCCAAAAAGTTGGTGATGACTTGGGTGAGGCGCATACGGTCTATGTGTATGGTCACATCCTCGTCGGGAAATTCTTTGATGAATTCCACAGGAGGGAGAATAATTACCTGATGGGTCTGATAGACCGTTTCGGCGAAATGATGCGCGCTGCAATCCTCGCAATGAAAGGACATATTGCCGGATTCTATGCGGGATAGTTCCAGCACATCATTGACCAGCTTCAACAAGAGTCTGGTATTGTTGTCTATGATGGAGGCAAACTCTTTTTTCTCTTCTTCCGAGATGTTTTTCTCGGTAGTGAGCAGGTTGGAGAATCCCACGATGGCATTAAGCGGAGTACGGATTTCATGGCTCATGTTGGCCAGGAAGGATTGTTTCAGTTCCGCCTGTTCCGCCAGTTTGCGGGCGCGTATCAGTTCTTCTTCCTTGTCTTTGATCTCCTGAATGTTTACCAGAAGTCCGGTGATGATAGGATTTTGTTCATTATTCTGCAACACGCTGTATCTGAATTCCCACCATTGGTAACCGGTGTCGTTGAATTGGCAACGGTATTGGGCTGTTCTTCGTTGCCGGTGTAGTATGTTGGATACGTTTTTTCTGAACCGGGCTTGTTCGTCGGGGTGTACATAGTGGGCTATTTCCTCTATTCCCAACAGGTTTTGGGAACGGTTGGTCAGTTCGCAGAAAGCTTGGTCGAGCACGGCGGTCTTTCCGTCGAAACACCACGCGTAGGTATTTCCTCCCTCCAGTGCAAGCGTTAATGCTTCGTGTTCGAACCTGAGGTTGCGCAAGGCTTCTTTTTTGCGTCCTTTTTCCAGTGTATAGATATAAATAAGGTAGGCTATCCCCAAAAGGAGTGTGAAGACCAGGAGGCTTTCAAGAATCAGGATGGGGGTTGCGTATTTTTCCCTCCACGGCCTGTACATGATGGTATATTCCGGTGGAATGCTTTCAAGGGGGATCTGGTATCTCTTCATGGCCTGCCAGTTGACCAGGTACTGTTTGGCGATTTGTTTTACCGCCGGGACGGGTATCTTTCCTTGCAGTCTTTCTTTGATGCCGGCGGTCATGTCTCTTAGCTGTGTTTCGATGGGGGCGAAATAACCTCCCAGCATGTATTCCTTTATCCCGAATCCTTCGTTGATGGTTTCGAATCCGGGATTGTCGAACAGGCTGCCGATGCGCAGGGTGGTATAGTCCCGTTTGGTATACAGGAACAGGGAGTATTGGAAGACTCCGCTGGACAGCCACATCAGGTCGCGGGCAGCTACGGAATCACTGGACAGGCGGACTACGACGGTGGAGTCCAATTGGTTGTATTCGTTCAGCTTTTCGTACAGGGATTCATATTCGGTATCATCTTTGTCACTGATGGGGATATTCAGCTTGTCGGGCCGGGCCTCTTGTCTTTTCCATTGGTGGAGGGTGATTTCCGATCCTTTGCATTGTTCGCTCAGGTCTTTCCAGATAAGGCGGTCAAGCACGGTCCGCCCGTTCAGGATGTGGATGCGGACTTTGCCCATGATGCGTTCTATCATCCGGCAGGTGGTGAGGTAATCGGGTTTGTCTATGTAGCCCGTAATGTTGGGATATTGTGCCAGCAACTCTTGGTTGGGATAATTCACCCCGCTGAATACGACGGGAACCTGCCTGATATACGGGTTTCCGCAAGCCATGACAGAGTAGGTTGCCTGATCATCGAGCACGGCAATCAAATCCCCTCCCCATGAGCGGATGGAATCTGCAAACTCGGAAATCCGTCGCTCTTCTTCTACGGATTCGTATTTCTCGCAATCCAGATAAAAGGTGCGCAGCTGGAAGTCTATTTGCTGGTCTTTCAGTCCTTTGACAAACAGTTTGTTTACAATGCCGGCACCGCTGTACCCTTCCTGGTAGGAATGGATAAGGGCTATTTTATATTTTTGTGCATAAAGCGGACTCCCTATAAGAAGGGCTGTCATAAAAATGAAAAAGGCCTTATGCTTCATGTCAAACGTGATTATTAAGTGAACCGGGGGACAAAGATAGGAATGTTTCTTTAATTCCGGCTATGATTTACAGGAAATTATTGGAAGAGAGAGGGAAATAACCATCCCGGTTGGTGGAAAACAGCAATTCCGGCTTCTTGAAAAACATGCTTCTTGCTTTTCAAGGAACCGGAATTGCCTGTGATAAAAAGGAATGGGCCAACCCGTCAGCGGGGGTTATTTTTGTTGCTCCGGAGACGGGGTACTTTGAGAGGCCGGTCCGGCGGCAGCGTTTGTAGAGGCGCTTGAAGCGGAACTTTTAGCCGCGCCGGAAACCGGAGCCGCTGTCTGTGCCGTTGTGGCCTGTTCTTCCCAGTGGAACGGTTCGAAGTCAGTATCCGGATCTTTCCAGGACGGTTTCTTGGCAGCGTAGATGATGAACGGAGCAACGACTACAATGATTGCACCGATAATCAATACAGAGAACCAAACGGTGTTGCTACCGGTAGAAATCTGG